>Ga0172380_10001348_pt1 | contig 42416 bp, 69 predicted proteins | sample Leawe162metaG_FD_119747 | JGI IMG/M metagenome (GOLD analysis project Ga0172380, IMG submission 119747) | Leachate microbial communities from a municipal landfill in Southern Ontario, Canada - Leachate well 162 metaG | ecosystem: Engineered > Solid waste > Landfill > Unclassified | place...
CGGCTCAATGCCCAGCATACTAGCAAGCTGCTTGTGTGTAACACACGGGAGCCAGTGCCCCTCTTTGTAATACGAATGCTTCATCATTTATTTTACTTTCATGTACGAATTTGCTTGACCAAAGGCTTTGCTTGCTTTAATGCTACTTTTACCACAGAGTAAAACCTGTTGCAAACAAAAAGGAGAACATCATCATGACAATAGAAAAACACCCAATCAAATATCGCACCGAGAGAATAGACGAGCTTGTTTATTCTATGGGTGACTTAGCCAGCTTCCTTTCTATGAAGAACGCTAGGGAGTTATCACTTGTAGCGTATCAGCTAAATGGAGTTGGCGAGAAATTCGACATCGTGCAGTCGCTTGAGCTTATCAAAGACAGGCTTACAACGATTCAAGTTAGAGTTCAAAACTACAAATCAGGAGAATCAGCATGACATACAACCCACACACAGCACACATAAGCGATACCGAGGAAGAAGAAACCGCAATGCTAGAGGCGATTGACTCCCTTTACTACAGCCTAATGGAAACAGCTTGCAAGACCATTAAAAACGATAAGCGTCTAAGTGGTTATGTAGGTGTAGTACATGATGCAGTTAAGGATTGCCTTAGCGATATGGCAAAAGACCTCGCACCAGAACACCACGATGAAATCGAGCACCTAGACGATACGTTGGTAGGTTGCTTTTTGAATGAAGAGGATTGATATGACCTACACAGAAACCACGACAGAAACACCAGTATTTAACCTCAACATGTCACCTACCATTGGCAAGCTAACCGAGGCTTTAAGTAAGGCACAGGGAGCATTTGACCACGCGAAGAAAAGCGTAAGCAATGAGTTTTTCAAATCAAAGTATGCAGACCTCGCGGGAGTGATTGACGCAGCCAGAGAGCCGCTTTCTAAAAACGGCTTGGCAGTGATTCAGATTCCTAAAACGGTAGACGGCAATGTTACGTTAATCACCATGCTTTCTCATTCTTCTGGTGAGTGGATTCAAGGGGAATACCCATTGAAGCCAGTGAAGGCAGACCCTCAAGGTTACGGCTCGGCATTCACGTATGCTAGGCGTTATTGCTACAGTGCAATCACTGGAATCGCTCAGGATGATGATGACGGAAATGCAGCCAGTCAGGGCAAACCTGCTAAAGACACAGGCGAAGCATTGCTACATCCTTCGTTTAAAAACTACGCAGAGCGTAACCGTTTATGCAAGGAACTACTGGCCGACATATCAGCGAGTGACGACCCTGTTTTCTATGCCCACAACGAACGACTAGAGGATGTTAAACGCTGCGTAAACGGCCACCACGAAACCCGTGAGACTTTCAATCGTGCTGTTGAAGCTCGTAAGAAGGAACTAGTGGCAATGGATTTATCACAACCCACTATAGACTACCAACCACCCGCATTTTTAACCAACAAATAGGAGCATACCACTATGAATTACTCAACCGCAATATTCTTAATCAACAAGCACGCTCGCGGCATTGCTGTCACTTATGAAGCAGATGAACATGCAAAACGCGAAATTGTCAAAACGCTCGACCAAGATATACAAGTGGATGACTTCGTGATTGTTCAGTCAGATACACGCCATAAAATGACTGTATGCAAGGTAGTTGAAACTGATGTTGATTTCGACCTCGACTCAAACACAAAAATGAATTGGATTGTGAACAAGGTTGACACTGAGGCGTTTAAGGAGATTTTAACTCAGGAAACGCAAGCAATTGCGACAATCAAGAGGGCAGAGCTACGCCAGAAACGCGACACGTTGCGGGACAACCTGCTTAAAGACCACATGGAAACCATCAAGGCGTTGCCAATTTCAGCGATGAATGGCGACACCACCGAAACTAAGGAGTAGTTATGGCATTAGGAAGTATGACCCCAGCCACACCTCAGGGGAGTGCTTCCTCCCACAAGCACATGCGTGCTTGTGCAAACTCAGTTTGTAAAGAACAAACTTCGTTTGACTGGCAACGGGGGAGGCACAAGAGGAATTTGGCGAAGTGCTTCCCTTGGAGTCAGGGAGCTTAATATGGCTGCCTGTCCAAAATGCGGAGCACACGTAAAACGCAAGAAGGGCATTGCGAAATGCCGCCGTCACGGAATTATCAGTAACACCAACCAGAGAGGCTAAATGTCAGGAAGCGTAAACAAAGTAATACTAATTGGCAATGTAGGAAAAGACCCAGAGATTAGACAGGCAGGCGACAAGCGAGTTGCAAACCTATCTATCGCAACCTCTGAATCATGGAAGGATAGGAACGGAGACAAGCAGGAACGCACCGAATGGCACCGCGTTGCCGTGTGGAACGAAGGGCTTGTTAACCTGATTGAGAACTATGTCAAGAAAGGCTCGAAACTCTACCTTGAAGGCCAACTTCAAACACGCGAATACGAAAAGGACGGCCAGAAGCACTACTCTACCGATGTTGTGTTGCAGGGTTTCAACGGTGTTTTAACCATGCTGGACTCGCCAAAGAAGGAAGGTTTCCAAGCCAAAGAAGAAGCAAGACGCGAGCAAGCCGATGGCCAAGAAATACCCTACTAAACGATCGCTCAATCAAAACGGCTTCTATTACGGAGTCTATCTAAAAGCGTGGTCAGTTGGCCTGAATAAAGCAGGGGTCAACTGGAACGAAGACGACTGTCACGACTTCCTAAAGCGATATGCATACTCGCAACTGGAAGAAGATGACTTTCACCCTAACGCCCCTCGCTGGCAGTTGCTACCGAGTGGAAGGAAAGTACCTAACCGCTTTTCTACGACTTGGCTAAACACCAAGGGGATGGAAAAGTATCTTGAAATTGGACGTGCTTTTGCTGCTACAGAGTGTGGTGGCTTAAGCCTTCCGTTTCCTAACGAACAACAGAGGAGCCAACTATGAAACTACTAGACAGCATAAAGCAACTATTCAACCGCCATAGGGTACTTAAATCTGACCCGTGCGACTTATTCAAAGCCGACAGAGTGCCAATCTACACCACCAAGGCCATAGGGCTAATCAAAGGCTTGAATATAGAGTCAGTGAATCAGCTTACGATGCACCGACCTCATGAACTCGCAGCACTGCCAGAGGTGGGTTGGGGAACGGTGGGCTACATAGGTAGCTGTTTAGCCCGTCATGGCTTGAGGCTGAAACATGACTGAAGAACCCCCAAGCATGGCCATCCCACTAGCAACACTGGCCGCAGTCACGGTAATTATTGCTTGTGCTGTTAAAGTAACGCAGGTGGCTGCTGATAGGAATGTTAACAAGGAAGGGAAAAGCAAATGACACAGACAGAAACTAAGCAACTAATAGATGAGATAGCAGAGGCGTTGAATGATGCCACAAATCAACTTTATCAAGCCGTCATGGGCGGCAAAATCAATTCTAAGGTGGTGGGTACGATACTTGAGCGTGAAGCCCTAGCAAAATACGAAGCAGCAAAGCCAGAGAAATACGACCCACGCATTGATTCACCGTGGGCAGATTAATTTTAACAACCAACTAAGGAGAGTTTAAATGTTAGCATACCACAACAATGAAGATTTAAAGCAGTCTGCGCTGGCTGAGATGGCAATGCATCGTGAAATGGATAATTTAGTAAAAGGTCAATATTGGGAAAACGGCAAGGGATGTGCTGTTGGGTGCTTGATTAAATCAGGCGACCACGCAGAGTACGAAACTCGCTTTGGCATACCAAGGGTGCTAGCTAGATTAGAAGATGGTATATTCGAGGGATTGCCAATGGAACATGCGAAACAATGGCCAGAGAGGTTTTTAGGAGCAATAAAAACAGGTTCAGATTTATCTATGGTATTTTATCATTTTATGTATTGGCTACTCGTAGATAAAAATGATGGCGTTTTACAATACGCAAAAACTGACAGGTCAAAAGAATCAATAAAAAAAGTAGCGGCATTATTCCAGCGCAAAATAAACGGAGAGGACATAAAAGCCAAAGATTGGCGTGCTGCTGATGCTGCTGCTGCTGATGCTGCTGCTGCTGCTGCTTATGCTGCTTATGCTGCTGCTGCTTATGCTGCTGATGCTGCTGCTGCTGATGCTGCTGCTGCTGCTGCTTATGCTGCTTATGCTGCTGCTGCTTATGCTGCTGATGCTTATGCTGCTGATGCTGCTGCTTATGCTGCTGCTGATGCTTATGCTCGAATAAAGCAAGCCGATAAACTTGTGGAATTGCTTATCAATGCACCTTATGCAGATGGGGGGCAGTGATGACACAACCCCCTAACACATCAGCCTTGGATGGAGCAGTGCTTCCTTCGATATGTTCCCGCTTGAATGCGGTTCCAGAGAAAACATTTTTACGGTTGCCAACAGGATGTGCATTCATATCGGCAGAATTGCCTATTGGCGAACTTTGTCATGAGGCGGCGGCATATATAGTGCAGCTTGAAAACAGGATAAAAACCCACGACACCGAGATTACAGAGCTACGGGAACGTCTTAGGGTGTGTGAGGAGGCTTTGCGGTTTGTGATGATTAGAATCATAGCCGCAAATGGCAACGATATGATTTTTGATAGTGTGAAGGCATGCAAGGAAATAATCGAGCAAGCACTCAACCAACAACCAGATAAGGGTAAAGGATTATGAGCAGACAGGACATAATACTAAAATTAAAGCAATTGGAAGAAGAGTGTTTTGCGATTATTAGTGACGATTCACAGCAGGAGCGATTTGACAAAATAATGGACGAAGTTCACAGTTTAACAAAAGCACTCAACCAACAACCAGCCTAACGAGGGAGAGTTATGAGTAAAAGTTTTCTTATAGATAGACCCCATACTTACGAAATACCAGTGGATTCGAGTGTGCCAGAAGTGCCAATCCCAGAATTTAAAGGAGCGGTATTCACCAATTCAACTGGTGACATAATTACTAAACAAGAGTTTATGAAATTGCTTAACCAGCCTAACGAGAGGAAGAAGCCATGATGACACTACTACTATACTGGGCAGTTACTACGGTTATTACGCTGGCTTTGATTGCTATATGCCTTGAAGAGATTACCATCTTTGACCTGTTTCTCAGTATCAGTACTGGTTGGGTTGGTGCGTGGATACCATTGGCTTCGCTTGTGCTTTCAGAAAAACCCCGCTATCGCATACCAACCGTAATATGGAGGAAGAAGCCATGAAACAGGAAGCGATAGAAGCTGTTGCTGAGGCTATTAAAAAGGCAAGGCTCGAACTTGGCTTGAGCCTGATGTATGAAGATTCAACCGAACGCTCCCAGATGCCCTTGGTCATAAATGAGGATGCGATATATGCCAAAGCAGCCATAGAAGCAATGCAACCTTATATACATACAGAGCCTAGTGAGGATGAGATTGAGTCAGCGGCGGTGGCTATTCACCAGTGCTACTATCATCCAGTAGATTGGGGCACTAAAGAATGGCGAAATATGTTCGAGAGAGAAAAGAGGCTTGCAGTGTCTATGTCCAAAGCAGCACTAACCACATTCTTAGAGGGCAGGAGATGAAAACCTTCCCCATCATAGGCTTAATAGCCCTTACAGCTTTAGTGCTCTATGCCCTGAGCCGTGAGGATGTTTGGGAGCATTTGCCGTGGAAATCTCCAGTGAGCATCGAGGATGAACTCGACAGGCTAGCATGACTTCTTAACAATTGCTCGCTTGAGCACTAAATCTCCGCTCGCTTCATATTAATAAGTCAACCAAGGAGGGAATATGCAGTCAGGAATCACAACAGAAGGAAAAGCAGTCTTAGCTGGAATGTATAAATACTGCGGAACCTACGGCTTGCCACTGGGCATTCTGATTGACGAACTCACCAGATGCAACTGTGTTATCGACTGGTGCGACTTCATCACGGATATGAGCCACGAGGGAGCAAAACCACGAACGATACGAGCCAGAATACTTGAAGCAGTCGAACTGCCGCCAAAAGAGAAAACGGAATTCACGAACCGACTGGATATGGCATTAAAGAGACAGTTGGAGAACTAACTAAGAGGGGGAATTGAGTTTCCCTGAGAATACGGGGAATTTTGGGAAAACTACAAAGGCATCACCCCTACCGACCTAGGTAGGAGTTTTGAGTCGCTTAATTTGGTAAACCACTGTAGGCTTTAGGCCAATCTCTCTAGCAATCTGCGAGGTTTTGTAGCCAAGCCCCAGCATCTTTGCTGCGTCTACAACATCTTGCCGCCTGAGTTGCTTTCTTCGCTCAGGGGCTAGGTTCTTTGCAATCATGTCTTGGACGTTCTCCAAGTTTGTCCCAACGAATAGGTGTTCAGGATTCACGCACCCCTTAACGTCACAATGGTGACAGACAAACATACCCTCTGGTATATCGCCCTTGTGGTGCTCATACGAGAATCTATGCGATTTATATCGCGTTACCTTTCGGTCTTTTTGGATGTAGAACATCCCATAGCCTTTTTCGTTCGTTGCACCAGTCCACAACCAACATGACTCGGTTTTCTTGACGTAGGAGAAGAATCGCTCCTCAACAGAGAGGTTCCTGACTTGCTTGAGAATCGTTGGTATTGTTCCGTCTTTCAGGAATGCTAGATAGTGCTTTTGGCAATAGCCGCGTGTGTGCTGGACATTGCCGCACCCATCAACTGAACACTTGCTAAGTGCTCGCAATTTGTATAAAAGTCTTTGAGCCATTTCGCACCTCATATGCGTTTGTGGTTAGAGAGGCTTGCTGGTGCTGAATACACCCAAGCCTTTCGCATATAAGCACGATTCCCCAGTATTCTCAACCAAAAGATGACTTGACTTAGGTTGCAGCTACCGCGAATTATTCGCGTGGAGGTTGCTATATGCTTCAAATTGACTGGATGAAAGGCTCAGGCGGGAAAGTAGCCAACTACTTCGTTGGGGCTGATTACTTCCACGATGCAAACACTCCCTCTCGATGGGACGGAGAATACCGCCAGAAACTAGGGCTTGATGGCGAAGTTACCTACGACGATTTAAAAGCGGCTTTAAATAACCGCACTCCAGACGGCAGGAAGATAACCCAGCGGGATGCACCAGACCGCAGGGCAGCTTTGCATCTTATGTTTTCTGCGCCCAAGAGTGTTTCAATCATGGAGGCACTTGCAGGTGATACCCGCCTGAAAACCGTCTTTGATGATTCCATGATGGAGACAATGGCCTTTATTGCAAGGGACGCTAAACGCAGGGTAAGGGCAGGTGGGCAGGACACCAACAAAATCACTGGGAATATGGTTTACGCTCACTGGTTGCACGCTCTTGGTCGGCCTGTTAAGCAACCATTACTTACTTCTTCATCTCTAACGCCTGTATGGGTTTCCATACCCGACATGCAGCGACATGGACACGTTGTCGCTCTCAACGCCACTTATGACAAAGACGAAGGCAAATGGTATGCGCTCGACAATGAGGCGATTAAGAAATCTGCCCCGATGTACCAAGCGTTCTTTAGGGCAACGCTGGCCAAGCAGATTGAAGCTCTCGGCTACAAGCTCGACTATGACAAAGGGGATTTTGAAATCCACGGAATTACCAAAGAGATGCGAGGTAAATTCTCAAAGCGGACGCAAGAGGTTGAGGATGCCATTATTGAGCATGGCGTAGTGAAAGCCGAATCTAAAGCCAAGGTTGGCAAGATGACGCGGGAGAAAAAGGTAGACCTGTTTTCAATGGAGCAGTTGAAACAAATCTGGGCTTCCCGTCTTACCTCTGGTGAACTCCGCACCGTGAGGGACACTTACCTTAATTCCCTTGGGTATGAATTCGGGACACCACCAGACTTTTCACCCAAATACACCCAGCAGGCTATTAAGGAACTCACCCAAAAGGACACTTGGGCAGATGAAAGGAAGGTTATCACCTTAGCCATGCAAAGGGGAATCGGGAAGGTTTCTTACCAAGGCGTGATTGATTACTTAAACGAACAATACAGCATGGGTGGAATCGTCAGGAGGAAAACCGATAGGGCGCAGCTATCGACTAAAGACTCACGGCTTCGACAGATGAAGATTGAGGACTTGTGGAAAGCAGGAATGGGAAAGCACGAAAAACTAGGCCGTGATACCTACACCGTGGACGATAGGCCAAGCATCAAGGCCATAGACAAGAAGCTGATGCCCCATAGGGATAAGTACATGAGCGTGAGGGCGAATATCGCCAGAACCGCAGCCATGAACTACGCCAAACAGAAACTAGGCGCAGGGACTTACAAGGGTAAACCTCCGAAGGAACAGGTGTGGTTTGTCGAAAGTAAGTTGCCTGACTCAGAAATGCTTGACGTAATGATGCAAGCGGAAGAAAGAGATGCAAGGGTAGTGTTTTGGGGTGACTTGAAACGCAGCGAGGTTGAGCAGTCGTTGAGGCTGGAACCTGTTGAGCTATTCGACCGTAAGCCTGTTGAACTACCGACCAATGAACGATTGAAGAAAGCCGTGAATTATTTAATCCAACGAGGGAAAGAATTCTATGAGACCATTCGACAAGCTGAGCAGTCTAGACGACAAACGCCACAATACGAACACTGAGATTCCCCCGCAAGAACTCCAAGAGGATTTTGGCTACTTCAAAACCCACAGAGGCTCGAAGCAGCCCGTCAGGATAATTTTTGAAATGGGGGCTAAGCGTAAGTCGTGCCGCTGGCAATTGTCAGGTGACATCGACTGTACGGGAGACACCATCATCATTGAATTCGTCAGTGCCGTAGTGACCATCAAAGGCAAGGGGCTTGGCAAGCTAGAGGATTATCTGCACCGCGAGAAAGTGTTTTGGGTGGGGGAATCCCGCGACAGGCACGAGGGCATTCCCAGCTATGTGGAGAAAATCACGGTTGACCTTAGGAAATAATTTCCAGAATATTTAGAACATAAACGGGAGCTAGTCATCTAACGCATCAACCATAGGAGGTGTTAGATGAAGTTCACCCTACGTTTCGTTCCCATTTCCCAAATTTCGGGAAATAATCTGGCTCGTAGCCAGCGTTCACCAGAGTACCAACAGAGGCTTAATGCTTCTGTCAAGAGCTTTGGGATTCTCCAAGCTGGCATTGCCCAGCAGGAAGGCGACAAGATTACCTTAGTCGCTGGTTTTGGCCGTAAAGAGGCCGCAGAAGCCGCAGGGCTTACGGAAATGCCCCTTCAAGTCTACGAGGGGAAATTACCCACGGTTGACCTGTTAATTCTCGCCTGTCAGGAAAACAACGTCCGTGACGGGATGTCGTTTACCGACCAAGTAGACGCTCTGGAAAAAATCGTCAAAGGGAAACGGTGTACCGATTCCGAGGCGGGGAGGATGATTGGCCTTAAACAGTCCGTCACTTCCAAAATCCTCTCTGCCAAGGCTCGATTGGCTGAGGATGTTCTCTTTGTCTTATCTCAAAACGGCTATGGGTACAGCTTCGCCTATCCACTTTCAAAAGTATCCCACGAAGAGCAAAGGGATATTTGTGAGAGGATGATTCCTGAGAAGTGGAGCCGAGCACAACTGGAAGCGGAGCTTAAACCCGATGCGACTAAAACGATTCGTTACGGGGATGTGGTCAAGCTCTCGGTTTCCTTCCCTAAGACAGCAACTTACGAAGTGTTGCTTCAATCGGTTGCCGACCTTCTGACCGCTTTGAAGGCTCGCCAGCGTCAGGACATTCCTTTGGATGTAGTGGCGAAGGTGATGAAATGAAACCCAACGAAGGCATTGTTTTCACTGGCCGTACTGGTGGGGGAAAGTCTACCGCCATGAGAATCATCCTCCAGCAGCTTCTAAGGAAGCCTAAACGTGGTTTCTTAATGCGCCGCCCAAGGAAAGCGGGGTGTTTATGGTTTACCGCCAAGAGTGATGAGGCAGACATTGCCGAGAACATCATTCTTGGTGCTGGACGTGGCAGGGATTTAATCCGATATGACCCAGGCTCAATGATTCGCTTCAATCCTTTAACTTACGAGATGAGCCGCAAGGGAGGCTCAGCCGTAACTTTGTCGCAAATCTTCCGAGATATCTACCAAGTCATTCAACGAGGAGACAAGAAAGGTGAGGACTTCTGGGAAGGGCATTTTACCTCTTGTATGATGCACGCCATTAATCTGGTGTGGATTGCACTCGGAGAGGAAAGCTCCATTGAATGGATGTATCAAGTGGCCGCGACCAGTCCAGAGACTACCAAGGACGAAGGCAAGAGCCATTGTAAGACGATTATTGAACGGGCATCCAAACGAGCCGTAAAGCCTGACCAGATACGTCAGGTATTACTGGCCAAGGATTACTTCTTAAACGTCCTTCCCAGTGCAGGGGAAAAGGTGCGCGGGGCGGTACTGTCGCAAGTTTTAAACACGTTGCTTCCCTTCACCATGCCGCCTTTAAGCGACACGGTAAACGGGGTGACGAACTTCGACCCAGAGACCGCTATTCAAAGTGGCAGGTGTGTGATTCTGGATTATGACCTTACGACCTACGGGAAGCATGGGTTGGCATTCCAGTTAATGAATTCGTTTTTCTTCCTTGAGGCAGTCTTAAGGCGAAGAGACACAAGAACGCCGTTCATTTTCGCCCGTGATGAATATCAACTCTACTGCCATCCTGATAGGGATATTAGTGCCCAAGGAATTGCTCGCAGTCAAAATTTTATATCAATGGCTGCTTTCCAGACATTACCTGTTCTAGTTGACGGCTTAGGAGGTGGGATTGAGGCCAAAACCCAATCTCAAGCGTTGTATTCGTGCCATGTCAATAAGTACATGCTCAACAACAACTGTGTGGAGACCAACGAGATGAACGCAAAAATCTGCGGAATGAAACGCATGATGTTTATGAATGTCTCCAATAACCACCAACAGACCAGCCCTTGGGATGTTTTGGGGGTGGGCAATGTCACGGCTCAAATGAGCCAACAGTATCACTTCCGTGTTCCGCCCATCACATTTACCCAACTAGCCACTGGGGGAAAGGAAAACAAAAAGATTGTTCAGGCTGTCTACCACAACGGTTTCGATTACTCACTAGCACGTTTCAAACAAAGGTAAATCATGGAAAAGCCACCATCCTACGAACACACCCCATTTCGGGAAAACTTCGCCAGCTCCGTCAACCTGCTTTACTGGGCAGTGCTTTCATTAAGTGTCTCATGGACGCTTATGGTCAGGAGATTTGGAACCGTGGGAACCCGAATCTTCGCCGTTCCCGTGTGCATCAATGTGGTGATTCAAGCCCTGTTGGTGTCGGGTACGTTAAGCCCACCAGAGCACGCGCTGCTGACGTTTATGCTTATTGCGACCTTAGCGTTTTATGTCGTCCACATCGCTGTCACGCTGCGTAGGCGTGCAACGGGGCGACACGTCCATTCTTACAACATAGGCCACCCACGGTTAGGAGGTAAAGGGTTTGGTGTGTTCTTAGAAGGCGTTTCGGGTGTTGCTATAGGGATTTTGTTAATCCACCTAAAGCTACCCGTGGCAGGTTTTTACACCGCTGTTTCATCAGCGTGTACGGTGATTATCGCAGGGATGATTACCGAGAGAGACAGGCATAGGGTTATCGCTCTGCGTGATGCAGAGATGGAACAATCCGTACTAGTAGAGGGATATGATGCGGGAAGTTAAAACAGCATTCGACAGAGGCCGAGATGAACTCGCGCAAGCACTGAAAGCCTTTCCTGAATCAATCGGGCAAAGCTATTCAACCGCCTACGAACAAGCCACGGAAAAGGCGATGGATAAGATGGAAGGCAAAGATATTTTGAAAGGGGATAAAAACGACCCGTACAGAATATCGCCAGAAAATCAGAAGATAATCCGCGATGCATACAAAGAGGTAGGTATCGATATTCCTGAACCAGAAAAAGAAAACCCCCAAGAGAAAGAGAAAGAGCGATGAACAGTATGAAGTGGATTGTGTTGGGTTTGTGTTTCCTCACTGTCATGGCGGGGGCTTCGGTGTGGTATGTCGAGGCGAAGTTCACACAAGCAGCAACGCTTGTCGATGGAGCCATTGATAAGGCATACGCTCCCATTAAAACAGGCGCGGATAAAATCGTGAATCCTGTGTTCGAGGGAATGGGGGACGCAGTGGCCGCACCGTTTAACTTTGCAGCGTGGCTTTTGGATGGAGAGGAGTAATGGAAATCTGGTTTATTGCGGTGTGCATGGGAGCAATCACTACGTTGATTGGCTGGACGAGCAACCGATGCTCACGGTGAAACAAGCAGCCGCAGAGCTTAACGTAAGCGCGAAGTTTGTGTACAGCATTTGCAAAAAGGGGCTTTTAGAAAGCTTTAAAGTAGGTAATCGGATTCGCATCCCCACGGACGGACTACAGCGATACCTAGAAGGGCAAAAAAACGGGGTTACCCACCTGCCAGTGACTACCCCGCGTACACTCAAACTTAGTCGCTTGAAACTAAGATGAGGATGTGTTAGTAAAGTATGGCGAGAGCCTGATAACTGCGTAGCGGGTGTTGGGCTAAGCCACGTATAAAGTAACGCTGCCAGTGAAAGCTGGTGGCGTTTTTTATTGACACATTGTAGCCACTATGATTTAAAGGGTAAAATCCAACCAGAGAGGTTTAATGAATGAAGCTATAGCCAAGGTTTGCCACGAAGCAAACAAAGCCTACTGCGAAACCATAGGCGATATGAGTCAAGTTTCTTGGGCGGAGGCTCCCGACTGGCAAAAAGAAAGTGCCGTCAAAGGCGTTGAGTTCTGCATAGCAAATCCAGATGCACCCGCTAGCGCGAACCATGATTCATGGCTTCAAGTAAAGCTGGATGATGGCTGGAAGTATGGTTTAGTGAAAAATCCCGATACCAAAGAGCATCCATGTATCGTGCCTTACGAGGCGTTACCAGTCGAGCAACAGAAAAAGGACGCTCTTTTCAAGGCTATTGTCGCCGCCCTACACAGTACTTAACCGCTTAGGGCGTTTTTTATTGTACTGATTTCAGTTTATCCAACAGGAACTCATTACGCTGGCTTATATGATTGTACGTGGAACTCACCATTTGCGTGTTGCTATGCCCCATCAAACCAGCCACTACCGTATGGTCTAGGCCAGCCATAATCATTCTGTCACAGAAGAAATGCCGTAGGTCAGTCATCGAGTATTTCTTGCCCGTCTTTTTTGCTATTTTCTTCAATCGGCAATCCATTGAAAAGGCTGTCCAAGGTCTACCGCGTGAGTTCGCAAACTGTCCATTAGCCCTACCCAGTATCGCTTTTGCTTTGTCTGTCAGGTAAATAACCCGCTTGCGTTTCTTGCCCTTCGACTCTGTAACGGGGAATTCTACCCTATCGTCTTTAACGTGCCGAGGCTCGATAGCGATAACCTCCTGTGGACGACAACCAGTCTCATAGCAGAACTGCAAAACCGATTTAAACGGCTCAGTGGCCAGTTCTAGGATAGCGTCAAAGTCCGCTTGGGTGGGGCAGTTGTCCCGCCTCTCAGCACTTGGTTTCTCTAAATGCTCCAGTGGTGAGCGGTCAAGATAACCTTGTTTGGTCGCCCATTTAAATGCCCTCTGGAGGGCAATCATAGCCCCGCGAGTGTACGACTTCGACCATGACGATTTGCACCAGTCAGTGACGTGGTGAGGGCGTATCTTATCAGCTTCAATGCGTTGGTTGGGAAGGGAATCCAGAAAGGCTTGCAGGTGCTTTTCGTACCAGTCCAGCGTGCCTTGGGCTTTGTTGTCACCCACCCAAAGGAGGAATTTATCTAAAATCTCTGCGGCTGTGACGCTATTTGTCACATTGTGACGCGGAATGTCGCAACTCTTTAAGCGGTGGAATTCCTTCTCAGCAGCGGCTTTGTCTTTGCCGAGGTTTATCTGCTTCCCATTGATTTTGACGTACCAAGTCTCATTTTGCTTCCGATACCAAATGCCAGCTTTCCGACCCATGATTGACTCCTAACGGTGCATGAAATGGTGCATAACCGTCAAAAGTATTCGTTTCCCCAAGGGAAAAGGCAAATGAGCAATAGCTTATGAGGCGGTTGCTGCTTCCCCATATTCCTTGACGCAAGTGCTGAAATAGACAGGATTTAGGTTTATTTTCGGCACCTTTTTAGACACACCAAAATGCACCCTTTTGCCCCCTAGACACCTGCTTTCGGTGCATCAATGGTGCATGTAAGCACCTGATAAACAAAGAGAAATAGGGCACGAGGGATTCGAACCCCCACTCACGGCTTTATGAGAGCCTTGCTTTAACCATTAAGCTAGTGCCCCTTTTGCGAACATCCTACCATAGCAGTAATTATCGGGGAATGCGGGGGCTACTCGATGAACCCCATGCGTGGCCTTGCTTTGTGAATCTCGTTGCCGTCACGGTCAACCAGCCCAGTGAAGCTATCCCCAGCCGCTTTCTTCAATCGTCATTGATTGACGGCTATCGTCATACCAGAGGTCATCACCGCATTCGATGCTGGACTTAATGATGTATCGCTTCATGGCTTCCAGCCGCAGATTTTGTCGCCCGTCAGGTTGTGGGCTAGTATCTGCCTCGCCGTAGAATCCGAGAAAACATCCTCGATACTAGGTCGAATGGGACTGCTAACCTGACAAAAATCCGCTTCATTTCCTGCGCCATTCAGACAGCCGCCGAGCAGCATCAGCGGCACTAAGGCCATTAACTTCATCTTTTGCTTCATTCGCTTTCCTTGCCCCTGTTACCTTGCGGTATGTTTGTTTTTCCCGTTCCTCGGATGCACCAGTTTCCTTAATCCATCCCCTGAGGAGCCAGACCACAAAGGACGCGCCAGCCGTTAAGGCTAGCAGTCCTATGATGATTGCTGCGAAAGTCACTCTTCAGTGGCTTTCTTGATTTCAGTCGTCACGCCTGCGCGAATCGTCATGGCAAGTACAGCAGTCCAAATCAACTCTCCTGCTTGGCCTAATTCAATATCGCCTACGAGGTAGGTTGCAACAGTGGTGATAATCCCAAGCGCACCTAGGATATAAGTTTTTAAGCCCTTTAGCTTTTCTCTGATTTTATTCATATAGTCTCCTATTTGGTTGTTATTTGTCCTTGCTTGTTCAAACCGAGGACACGGCGGTAATCGTATACAGGACACGCTTTGTTACTCACTTCAGAATGTCCGTGAAACGTCACATCAGGTAGTGCACCATGTATTAAGTGGCACAAGGTGGCGAGGCTCTTAAACTGTGCCTCTGTGAATTTATCAAGTCCACCAAGGCATATCGCTATGGTGCTTGTGTTGTTCCCAGCTTGGGCAGCGGGAGTCTTTTCAATGCTTCTGCCCTTTTGGATAGTGCCGTCTTTTTTGACGTAATAATGGTAGCCCACGTCCGAGAATGGCGGTTTGCGTTCCAAATGCCACTGACGCATAACGCTCACGTCATCATGCTTGGGATTGTCACTCGCTGAACAGTGAAGAAACACCCTGCGCACCTTCCGCTTTGGTTTAGTGAATAGGTCAATTGATAAAACGCTGCTCATTTCTTTTCCTGCATAATCACCTTGATGATTTCGTTGGTCTTGTCTTCCAGCATGTCGCCCACCTTATCAATGCGTTCATGAATCCGAGCGAGGCTAATCTGGGTGTTGACTTCCTTTGAGTAGTTTTCGCTAACGTGGGTTTTGAATTTCTCTAGCTCAAGTTTGCACTCTCCATGCGAACCTTTTAAGTCCTTCACGTCAGAGAATAGTGGTTTGAAGATTAACCCTGCCACTGTCACCACAATTACCCAGCCCCAATCAAGAAGTTTTGCAACCGTTTCATCCATGTCATACACTCCATCCTGAAATTGGAACTTCACCATACCATTGAATGTAATCACCATTCGCAATGGTAAACGGCACTGCTTGGGTGACGGAAGCAATATTAGCGTATGTCCCCGCTGCCCCTACAGCTTTGATATTTACCGTAGTGCTATCGTTATAAACCAATATAGAAGGGTAAAACGCCGCGCCAGCATCAGAAACAATTGCGTGGCCTAATGGTTGATTGGTCGTTGCAGATGGCAATTTGGCAGTGTCAATTGTGTTGCCATTTAAAGAAATAATAAACTCAGTAAAATTCGCTGGTGTTCCTGAGAACAAAGCCTGCCCACGGAAATGAAATGTATCACCCACCCTACGCCAGAAACCCGTAGCGGTGTAGTTAGTCGCTCCACCTGAACCATGAGTGATTGTTGGGGTGTAGGCAGTCCATGCGGACAGGTTAAGCCCAAGCGTAGCTCTTGCTGTTGCCGCATCTGCATCATCGAGAATCGTTCTTGCAAACGCCGTTAATGTAGCAACATCCGCTGTACCCGAACCAGTAAAATAAGGCACTTTATCAGCCGCAGAAGTCACCCCTGCTAAAGCCGCTAAATCCGCATCATACGCCTGTATTGCTGTTCCAATTGGCAAGGCACTGTTGGTAACATGCGCCGCGCTCACCCACACCCTACTCATGGTTGCGTTTAAAGAGCCGCTATCGAGCACAACCGTTACTGTAGTGTCTGGTGCGGAATATGCGCTTGCAGATATACGCCCGTACAAAGTAAACGGAGTAGTCCCGTAGACCTTTATACGCCTACCAACGGCATATTTCGCGGTGACATCCGTTGCGATAGTGAACGTGGTTGCAGAGGCGTAAGTAGGAGTATCACCGTAGTCAATCCAGAGTGAATCCTCATACCATTCACGAACACTTGCCATGTTCTGGCGGAGACAGTCATTGACCTTGTTAAACTGCATACCTTCAGGCGCACCGTTTGGTGGTGATGCGTTATTGCTTGCCGCCGTTGAACTCCATGCTTCTATTCCCATTTTAAGCCTCCTTGCCTAATATTTTCTTTACATAATTGCGGGTTTCTTTTGGTATGACTTTAGGGTCAGCACCGCGCTTTAACCAGCCGCGCACATTCCCAGAACCCCAGTTGTAGGCCATGAGTGCGAGTGTTTCGTCACCATCGAATTCTTCCAGTTTTTTATTGAGATACGCCTCGCCTAATGCAGCGTTGTACTCTGCGTCATTGAGGTAACGCTTTTCATCGAATGGAAGCCCTGCGAGTTTCGCCGCTTCTGGGGCTGTTTTGGGCATCACCTGAGCGATACCAACCGCGCCCGCTTTCGACCTAAGAGGATTGCCGTTTTTATCAAATTGCTTGCCACCGCTTTCCTGTTGGATGACACGTTGGAATAATGATGATTCAGGGGCTTCGCGCTTCAATTCAACTGGGCGGGATTCGGTGTAACCCATTGGCTCCATCTCTACTTGCGGAGGGTTTTCTTGTCCGTCCTCGCTCATGCTATCGACTACAGGAATCGCCATAAATCCTTTATTCATCTTCGCCCAGCGGCTCAATTCTTTTGCTACTGCAACCTCTTTAGCTGGCGTGTCCAGATTAGCGGTTAACAACCTTCTTAATGTTTTATCCTGCACCGATTGAATCAATAATTCTTCGGCTTTGTCGTTGATGAACTTCTTGAGGTATTGTTTAGCATTGGAGCTACCGATTGCCGCCGCTTGAAGTGAAGCACCCGCATCACCACCGCCTAACTTCGCACCCGCCTTAGCTCCCGCCACACGAGCAGCCATGTTCATTAGCTTGTTTGGATTGTCATCAATTACGCTCCCAACATTCGTGCCTTGCTTTTCAAGTAAGGCGAACTCATCAGCAATTTTATTCAAATGCACTAATTCATCAGGCTCTAAAATGCTTCTTATCGCTGCGCCAGTGCGCTTGTCACGAATCATTGCTTTCAGACTGTTGCCAGAGATAACCAAATTACCTGCTTCGTCCGCACCTGACGACGCTTTACTTAGCATGTAATCGACCACGCCAGATTTTAATCCTTTGACAGCTTCGCCTGATTTATCCTTGCCAGCCATTTTCTTAATCTCTAGAGCAAGCTTTGCTGGATTTTGCGCCGAAACTATCCGCTGAAATTCCTTTTCAACTGGTGCACCCAGATATTCCGCAGCCGCAGATTTCTGTTTGGAGAACAACGCACTAGAAACACGCTTTGCTCTATCCGTTCGAGCCGCTGCTACGCCTTGTGAACTCACTGCGTCCTGAATCGCCGTTTTGATTTCTGGGAACTTGTCTAAGCTATCCGCGTTTTCTGTTAAGAACTTCTCCGCAGCTTTAGCGTTAACTTGTCCGTCCTTTACCGCAGTGCGGTTGAATTGCTGCAAGACGTAATCACGCACACCATCAGATGCCCTAGGGGCTGCCTTAGAGATTTCATCTATTGCCACACTACCACGCACCCCGCCACGGCCTACGGTGTTCCCTAGTGTTAGCTCAGAGGCGACCCTATCCCCACCCAGTCGGTCTGGGGCGATGACCTTACCAACATTGCCTTGGCGGAACGTCTCGTTTAAATTGCGCGAGTAGTCCAACGCCCTACGCAAAGACTCGCCCACCTCGCCACGAATATTCCCTGCCTGCGCACCTAAATCATCCAGCACTGCATTTGCCAAATCATCGGCCATTCGTGCTTTGTTGTACTTGCCATTCGCACTAGCTTCACGGGCTTCTTCGAGTAGCTTGCTACGAAGCCCCTGCAATTCAGTAGCAGATTCTATATTTTTAAGACCGCCACGGCCTAAAAGCTTCTTCGCTGATTCTGGAATATCTTCCAGTTGTGCCTTGGGCGTGTTTTTAATCGTTTCTGCGAACTTCTTTTTTATTCCCTGCGTTGTAAGACCAGCCTTGGGAACGTTTCTCCATAGTTGGCTTTCTTCCGCTTTCGCGGTGCGAAGTGCAGTTTCCAATTCCTCACGCACAATCAACGACGCTTCCGATTCACGCATCTTAGGCGATAGCTTTGCAATTCTTTCCTGCGCTCTTAATGTCGCTTCCTCAGCTCGTTTATTGAGCTTTTCAACCAACGCACTGCGTCTGCCTTCAATAAACTCTGTCGTTTTACCAGCAGAGCCGCCGCCCAGTTTTTCAGCTTCTTGCCGCAATATCCCTCTGGAACGCTGTTCGCCCTGTGCAAACTGCTTTTCTAGCTCTGGGCTGGTTTTTCTAACAGCGTTTTCAAGGCCAATTAATCCTTCCTCCCCAGACTGACGCGCAGCAGACAGGCCAGAGAGGGTTTCCCCATCTAATCTCGCCGCCACATCTTCTGGGTCGGCCACTAGCCCTTTGACTCTGTTAGACGCCCTTTTCATCGCACCCGATTCATTCAGTGCTGCCCCAGCTCTTTTAGAAACCTCTTTCCCGCCCTTGGTAATCAGTGCGGACGGGGCGTATTTCATGCCCTTGTCAATCACTGCCCCTGCAACGGGAGCAGCTACCGCACCAACACCCATCATGGTCACAGTGTCTTTTGCTTTCTCTACAGGGTCAAATTCACCATCCTGTGGTTGTACCACTTCATAAAGCCCACCAGCCTGCAATCCCTGTTTCATTAATCCACCACCGTAACCCGCACCAGCCCACATGGAAGGGTCGCCTAACGCGATATTTAGCGACTCCATAAATTCAGGAGTGCCTTTTTCAATATTTAATTCACTAATACCCATTTCCATTTGTTCGCGGCGTTGTTTGGATTCTTCTGGGCTTAGGTAATTGATGCCATCAGTACCGATAGTTATATCGCCTAGGCCTGTTTTCTCAGCCAGATATGAACCCATCTGCCCAGTGCCAAGATACGCCCCCGCAGCACCCTGCTTAATTCGCTCCACAAAGCCACGTTTTTCACCCGACAAATGACGCACAATATCGTTATAGGAATGACCAGAAGCCCTAGCTTCATTAATCTGGTCGCCCATCCCATTGTTTGATAAATAGTCTGCAATCTGGACATCATCATATCCATTTTCACGGGCAGCCCTTATCTTTGCGTCTAAGCCTTTTGTCATCGAAATATCTCATCCAGTGAGCGTTTGCCACCCTGCCTATTGCCCTCTGGTGCATCTAAAAGGGGCAGGAAGTTTCTATACTTACTAGCGTTATGAGCCGCCATTCTTCGCGTTTCCGCTGGAAGCGACGGGTCGGCTGCGTCACGCTCTGCATCAACCAGCCGTTTTTTTATGCTACCGCCAACTGACTGCATACGGTTTTGCAGGGTTATGTCTGAGTCCAAAATTTTTGGCTCTATGCTGATTTCTTTTTTTAGATTGTTACGCTCGCCTTCCGCATACTTAGGATTGAACTGCAACGCACTAATTAACTCATTTTGGGCGTTCTGCATGGTCGTGCCAGCTTGAATTTCTTCACCACCAACATCCATTCCTAACCACCCAGCAGGAACTGAGGCCGCACGCTTTATCGCAGGTAGTGGCCCTGCTGTCTTTTCTGATAACTCATATAGGCTTGTGCGCTGCTCTGGGGTGTTCGCGGATGGCTGGTTTATCTGGGGCGATACTGGGTTAGCTGGTTGCGAGCCGATTGGCGAGCCTGTCCCTGTTCCTAAATTGATAATTTTATGCTCACCACTCACAGGGTCGGTTACAACCTTAATGGCACCGTCTGCTATTCCTACCGCTGTTTTCTCATCAATTCCCAGCGTCTCCTGAAGCCTTCTAATCTTTTCTTCCGACGCGCTTCCTTTCATTGCGCTATGGACTTTCAACTTTAGAAGCATTTCCTCAATTTCTTTTGCTCTCGCTTTCTCCTTGCCCTGCTGAACACCCGCACCACCCGCACCAAGTGCTTGCATGAAGCTCACAGGCTGATTAGAGTTACCCGCAGCGAGTAACCCTTGAGAGAATCCGTTGAACTCAGGGCTGGTTAAAAACTTGAGTAACCCTGATTGCTCTTGTTGTGGTTCATCGAGTAGACCAGTCATTTAGCCTCCTAAAAGCGACGTTAAATCCAGACCCATCAAGTCCCTGTTTTCAGTGCCGGGTTGCACCAGCCCCGCATCTCGAACCTTTTTCAGCAAATCCGCCATTGACATAACTTGACCATTGCTGAGTGCAGCCGTGGTAGCCGCGCCCTTGCCGTTATGCGTTCCCAACACTCCAACGCCGTTTCGCATTGCTTCGTCGGATGCACCAAGCAAAGCAGAAATGGTAATCGGCCCGGTTGGTTTGCTCGCTGGCTGCTGTTGCGTTGGCGCTGCTGGCTGCACTTCATACGGATTCAGTTTCCCATCGAGTAACCCGCCGTTTCCGGTTGCGGTACTGGTCACATCGAATTGATTCCCAGCCTGCATCCACGGCATATACCGTTGGTTGACGTTGAATTGATTCAAATACCCCTCCAAACCTCCAGCTTGATTGAGTGGGTCTGTCCCTGTTCCGTTTAAAAATCTGTCTAATAATCCCGTCATACTACCTCTCTAAAATTCACACCAAGTTTGCGGTAATCAACCGCCATATATCCATCAACTTCCATCACTGCATCAGGGTTTGTCTCAACTACGTCCTGAGCCATCACGCCTACGTAACGTTTCGCTAGTGGGTCGTTGATATATTCAAACTCATACAACTGGTGGCCGTTTTCTGTGCCTACAGGCTTAATGTCTTTCTTCAACCGTTTGTCTGACATTGCCAGCCACGGGAGAGTAGTCGAAGCCGCTGGAAGCGCGCTATAAAGCGAAGCACCACCACTCGCCAATGAACCCAGCCCACCCAATGTAGAAGCCAGTCCGTTACCACCTTTAGGAGCGGTAGAAGTCTGCGTCCCGCCGTTGATTGAATTGAGCATTGCAATGAAGTCTTTAGCGTTCGTTCTGTTGCCGTTTTGCTGGTAATCAAAGCGTTGAATCGCCTCATTAAGCATGTTCTGGTTGAAGCCGTCACGCTGAGAGCCTACCGCTGCGATTTTCCCAATGTCGTTGTAGTCCTGATTCGCTATGGTTGGAGCCATAGACATCATTTGCATTTGGTTGTTACGCTCGTTTGCGTAATTACCACCGTAGATATTGGTCGCCAAGTCATTTAACTTGTCAGTCGCAACACCTGCGTGAGAACCAGAGCCAGTCCTTCCAGAACGTGAGAACATACTATCCACACGGTTTTGAACCTGACCCGCTGCCTTATCAAAGGTCGCATCCAGATAAGGGTTGTTATTCAAATACCCACCTGAGAGCGTATCTGTAGCGAGTTTGTTTGCATTGTCAGTGACAGGCGAGCCACTCAAAGCCCTTCCCAAAGTCAATTCTTCAGCCAACATCGTAGGGTTGGAACGCTGAGCGATAGTAAGCCCAGGATATAGCGAAGGCATACCAGCTTCATACTCTTTGGAGTAATCCCCTAGAGCTTGTTTGTAATAGCCCTGTAGCGGCTCCCAAGGGTCGCTTTTGGTCGTTTGTGTTGTTTGTCCTCCACCACCACCCATACTAAAACTCCTTTTCCAGCATTACATGCGTCATGTCATAATCCTTAAATATTTTAGACCAGCCTTTACGAGCGAGACTTTCCACTCCGTCACACCCAACTTCCCTTGCCCAGCCTTCAATTCCGTTCTTGTATTCCATAAGCCATTTCTCTTTCTGTTCGCCCGTGAGAATCATCACACGCACGTATTTCTTACGGGGGTAATTGACTATCTCAGTCACGCACACCGCGAGTATTTCTTTTCCTTCCGCCGCAACCCATAACTGGCATTTGCGTGCTAAAAGGAATTTCTTAATATCCGAGGATTGATAACGGCCTCGACTACTAAGGCACGCTTTTGCAATTTGGGGGACAACCTTCGTCCAGATGCGCTCTACCTTGTCCGAGGGGACAGGGAGCCACTTAACCAACGAGGACGTATGAGAAAGTGCGGGTTGTGCTGTCATTGCTATGCGTGATTGTAAATTGGTTATTCAATACATCACGAGCAGACACAAACATGGTGCTATACTCCGCAGCCGCATCACTAGTGACGGGCGAGAGTAAGACTACCGTGTTTTCACCTAATTGTCCAGCTTGTAATGTAACCGTTGTCGTTGTCGTGGAGTTCGTCAAAGTGAGCGTACCCGTGTTATTGGTCTTGCCTTTTAAGATACGATTCACCGTCAACGCAATGCGCCTGAGCCATTCGTCTTTATCTGCGTAAGTATTGGGTACACTTGGAAAGCTCATCGTGTCCCCGCTGCCTGAATACGCCAAGGGTCAACGCCCTGCGCATTGTCAAAATCCCCAGTGAGGTTAACCAAGAATCTATGGTATTGCCCCCGCGCCCTCATGTGGCATGAACCGTTATTACTTCGGGGTGTTTTGCTATCGGTGAATGCATAGCTCTCATTTAGGCCATCCCGATACCTTCCCCGCATAGTGCAAGTAGTGAATCCTTCTACTATTGGCCGAGCCTCAAATACCGTACTGACACCCTGCCCAAACCTCACCTCTTTTGTCTCAAGGATTGCATCCATTGCTGAACCGCTGAAATAGCTCAGTTTCCAGTTGTAGTCCATAGCTCCTAATTGAATAATCCCACCAGTAAATGATGAGGTGTCTACGGATATATTCCATGCATCAATTCCCCCAGGGAGCACGTCATCCAACTCATCTAAGTTGTAACCAGAGCTGAACGGATTGAATAACAGGCTTATACTGTTCTCTGCTAAATCTATTGGTGACCACCTGTTTTCAGTGAGACTGTAGGCAAGCATTTTATTGCAATAGCCACTGAAATTACTCGCCCCAGGATAAGCCACATAAATAATGCTTTCCTTCGCATCATACGCTGCGGTCACACGGTCAACGTAATTATCGTCTAGGTCTGCGAGGAACGTTTTATTGACCTTACCCGCGCCAATTGGAATGGAACTCGAACCGTTGAACAGATAAAACCCATCATGGCCTAGATAGAAAATCTGATTCCCGACTTTAACGACTGAAAATGGGGATTGTGTTCCCCTGCCTGTTTCCACCTCATCGAACTGGAAAACAATGTCATCACCAACGTATTGCATACGGGAAATGGCTCGCTCTTGGAACACCACCCCATACTCACCGCCTACGATTCGTTTAATCCATCCACGCTCAGAGTTTAAATCCTGATAATCCGCTTGGGTCGTAGAGGAAATACTCCAATCACCCGTGGGGTCATCGAATGGACTCCATTGCACACGGTTGGGACGTAGGTCAACACCATCATTGATATTTGCCAACACTACAAAGTCTTTAATCCGAGCGCAGTAACGGGCTTTAGGAGCCGAGGCCGCTAAATCTGAGAACTCCGTCGCTGTCCCTAACTGAAAGCCCTGTACTGGGTCGGTGAAATTCGTCGCAATGACATAATCATTAAACTGCGTGAAGTCCCAAATATCGTCAGGAAGTGTTGAATATCCTCCTGCTTTACTCACGTCTACTGGAGTGTTGGAACTCATCTGGTATAGGAATTCTGCGTCACCCGCAAAGATATAGGTAACCCCGTCCGTATCCCTTACAGAGGTCGCACCTATGGCTTTGTCATTCAACCTGCTCGAAGCAATTACCTGCTCAGGGAATGACCGATACCCTCCCGAACTAGGAACCACATTCAAAATGTTATCAGTGCCAGGATTGTTTAACGGGGGTGCATCAGGGAGGTACTCACCAAAGGGTATTAACATTAATACCTCGACGGTGTGATTTCTACGGGCTTTTTATCGGAGTGTTGCCGACGTAAAGCCGTCAACGCTTCATCTTCTTCAATGCCTGCGACTCTGGCCGCGTCATAATCCATCAACAAACGGGCGTTAATCCACTTACGGGCGCGTGCTTCGATTAAATCCTCTGCATACTCTAACCAATCGTTCGTATCGCCATCAGCCGATAAATCCGCGTAGGTCTTACGATAAAACACACGAACCGTGTTTACCTCATTAGGTGTAGGGTAGAGGTGGAATTCATTACCCCAATAAACGTAATAACACGGCCTGCCCGTGGTGGGGTCTGGATAGTGCCGCTCTAACCACGCTTTGGTGCGGGGAGCTAATTCATAATCACTTGAGCTGTCGGAATACTCAACGTAAACAATTTCACCCAAATCTGTGGGAATACTGTCAGCGGCTCCATAAGCCTGCTGATTGATAATGGTGGGGAAGGTATCTTCAGTCTCAGTAAACCAGAACCCCTCACCAGAATAATGCTTAATGGCGCGGTTAATGGCTGTCACTATTTGTGAGTTGTAATCCGTAGTGTTGATGTCATCCGCTATGCGGCTTCTCATGTCTGACAGTGCCATAACGCCTCAAAAGTAGGAGGCGAGGTTTCCCCCGCCCCCAGTTAATTATGCGTCGTAGGTAAACAACGCATAGCCAGTGATAGTACCAGCCACTTCGATTACTTCACCACGAGTGGTGATGGATACGTAACCGTAGTCCTCAGCAGTGAAGAATGGCGTTAAACCACCCGATACTGGAAGAACCAAGGTTGCGCCCGTTTGACCGATTGCCGAGTTATCAGCAAGCGCATTGTCATCTTCGTTTGTGGTATCGTCATAGAGGTAGCCGATATCAAGAACGAGGGTAGTGGCGGTGTCCATATCGGACGGGTCAAGCACTAAGCCCAGAAGCGTAAAGCCTGGAGCAAAGCGAATCAAACCGCAGTTAGAATCAGCCGCCAATGACTCAGCGAGTGTGAGGCTGAACTTTTGAGCGATAACACCAGTCTCTACATATTTGTAGATATTGGCATTAGCAGCTACGTCAGAAAATACTGTAGGTGTAGTCATAAGTCCTCCTTAACCGTGAGCTATAGCGTAGGAAGGCATAACTAGGGTTGCGAAATCCGCGCTGTTAAAGCGGGTTTTCTTCAAGCCCCAAATCCATGCACTAGAAACGCCGATTTGGTTGTCATAGTCGAACTCTTTTTCTACCCAACGCTGAGACATCTCACCGCCGCTATAACCTTTACCAAAGGCGATAGTTGCAGCTTGAGCACCGCAAAGGATGTTGCGTCGTACGTTAGCCAATGAAGGCGCAGCAGGAACGCGAGTTGACTGGTGAAGAATTACGTTGTTCCACTCACCCAAAGCACCCGTATAGATTGGGTTTTTAGAAATCTGTCCGCCTTGCATTGCTGCTTTTTGGATGTCTTTCCAGTCGCCTGTGGTAGAGGAAGTACGCAAATCAGTCACAGAGTAAGGATGTAGAAACGCTACATACTTTTCTTCGCCATCAATCACGATAGGACGGATTGGATTCGTAGAGAGAGTGCGAGCACGCTCCACTGCATAATCCAACTGTGCCATTGTGAAAGTAGCAGTACCACTGTTTACGTCTGATTCTGAGGTGTCACCTGTAGGATATACAAAGTGATTCGCATCAGGTGCTACAGCCGCGTTGTTACCAGCCAGCTTATCAGCAACAGCAGTGTTGCCGCAAACTTGGTTGAAGAACGCAGTGTCCAACAAATCACGCCAGAAGTCTTTAAGAGCCGTTTTGGCTTCTGAACGGATGTTGTAAGCAATACGCTGGTCAGACATACGTCCACCAGAGCGAACCGCTTTACGTTGTTGGTCGATGAGTAAATCATCGGTGTAGGTTTGAAGTGCTTCCTCGTTGCCCTCTAAAGTGTTATCACCAGTGATACCACCGTCTTTAGCGAGTTGCATACGAAGGGTTACACGAACACGGTCACCCGCGCTCTTTTGTAAGTCAGGCATGGTTTGAATCAAGCTATCCGAGCCTTTGCCCATGAATTTACCAATATAGGTTTCCTTCAGGGTTTCACGGAATAGTTTTTCAGACCAAATCTTGACTGTTTCAGCGTCATTAACGCCATAGCTAGTTTTAGCCATATAGTCTCCATTGGTTAAGTTGAAAAATGATTGTTTGCAGAGATAACGCTCTTTGCAGCGAATCACCCCTTAACGCAGGAGAGTGGCGAGACAGGATATTTAACGTCTACCAGTTGACGAACTAGCTTTTTAGTTGCTTGCGCTCGTATTCAGCCCAAGCCTTCTCAAATTCTTTATCAGATAGAGAGGATATTTCCTCTAAATCAAAACCATCAGTTACGGCTGATGAACCCGATGCACCTAATGACTTACTGGCCTTCAAGGACTTTTCAATCTCTTGAACGCTTTTTTCAGCCTGTTTAGGTGTGTAACCTCGTTGTTTCGCTAGCGAGTATAGCACTTCTGCTGGCGACTTGTCAATTTGATATGCACGATTAGCAATACTCTTCTCATCTGCCAGTAATGCTTGTGATGCTTGCTCTTCTGTATAACCAAGTGCAAGGTATTCATTCTTACGACTGGAAGTGAGAAAGTTATATGCATCAGTGAAATCTGGCTGGTCTTGTTTGAAAGCCTCTGCACTGGCGTTATATTTCGCCATGAATGCATTGTGTTCAGCAACTTCTTTTTGGCTTCCTAAAAACTGTCCTAAAACCTGTTTTACTTGGTCAAGTTCTGTTTCGGTCTTTGTAAAATAATCAGGTTCTTCTTGAGGTTGCTTTGCCTCAAATTCCTTCATCCGCTTTTCAAACTCAGCGATTCTGGCTTCTGCCGCCTCTGCGCGTGCCTTTTGTTCTTTTTCCTTCATGCGTGCTTCATGCAACGCAGCGTGGGGGACGTATTTCTTACGCTCTTCTTCTTGGGGTTCTTCAGGGGGTTTTTCTGGTTTCTCTAGCTCAGGAGCTTCTTGCTCAACTGACTCATTTACTTGCTCTTGTACTTCAATTACTTCTGGTTCGCCCAGAATAGCGTCGATATGGTCTATTTCCATAATCCCCCCTCGGTTATTACACGCATATCAGACTTATCCTACACACGCAAGATAAAACTATACAACCAGTAAGAGTAATCTCATTCGCATGTCGTATTCGTATAGACGTTTTGTTTCCAGAGCCAGTAAATCAGCTTCTATCGCTGCGAGTAGCATCTCTAACCGTTGAACTTCCAACGCTGCACGCTCTGCGTCAATCGCTGCTTGGCTTTTTGTCGCAGGCTTACGAGCGCGGGTAACTTTAACTTCCAGCTTCACTTTGGCTTCCTCAGCCAGTCTTAATTCTTCTTCCGCTGCTTCCTTGGCTTTACGTTCTGCTTCGATTAACTCGATTAAGCCGTCATATTTTGTGCCGTGGGATTCGCCGTATAGTTGATTTTTGCGTTTGCCTTTATGGTAGCCGCCGCCTAACTCATCATTGGCTGGCTCTTCAATTTCAGCAGGAACATAGACAAACTCAACATCCTGCCCTTCAATTGTGTAACTACCAGATTCACCCGATATAGATAGTTGTCGCGTGAGCGAAGTATCCGTTCCGCTTATCGAATAACTCCCACCATCGGCTGATATGGACTTACCAGCGAATAGGTTGGTATCAACACCGCTAATCGAATAAGTACCACTGTCTGCCGATATGCTCTTATCAGTGTTGAGCGTTACCGTTTGCCCACTGATAACATACGAACCACCAGAGGCGGATATTGTTATGTCTTTATTCAGCCCTACCGATTGGCCAGATATGCTGTAGCTGCCACCCTCAGCACTGATACTCTTGCCACTAATCAGGGTCGTGGCTGTTCCTGAAATACTGTAGGAGCCACCATTAGCCGAGATAGTGCGGTGTTGTTCTAATCCCGCTGGCGTACCGTTTAAAGAATACGCTCCACTCTCAGCAGAGATAGTTACGTCTTTAATCAGTGTCGAAGCTTGGCCGCTTACTGTATAAGCCCCGCCGTCAGATGATATAGTTAACGCCCTGCCGAGTGCTACCGTTTGACCAGTGATGGAATAGGTTCCACCATCTGCACTAATAGACATCGACTTCGTTAGGTCTACAGCCTGACCGCTTATCGAATAGCTTCCACCTGCCGCAGTAATCCCACGGCTTGCGTCTAATCCTACATCCTGACCAGAGAGGGTATAACTTCCCGCTTCCGCCGAGATACTCACGTCAAGTGCCGCAGCTTGACCCGATATGGAGTAAACCCCACCTTGAGCCGCGATACTTAAACTGACTGGGAAGGTCGCAGCCTGACCACTGATAGTATAAGACGCACTAACAGCCGATATGCTTAAATCCCTACCGAGCGCAACATCAGTGCCACTGATTGCGTAACTACCAGCCGCAGCAGAAATACTTAGGTCTTTATTCAGGGTCGCTGCCTGCCCTGATATGGCGTAAGAACCACTTGCCGCGCTTACTGTCAGACCGCGCTCTAACGCTGCCGCAGTGCCTGTTATTGCGTATGTGCCACCATCTGCGGTGATGTCGTAGTCTGTACCGCTTGCCGCTGGCTCATAGGTAATAACGATAAGACCGTCTGCACCTTGACCTGCCGCGCCTTTTGTACCGCTTGAATGGCCTACACCGCCACCACCGCCGCCGTAGTCTCCTGCGTTACCGCCATCACCAGCCGTATTTGATGTGGCCGCACCTGAGCCACCGCCGCCGCCACCACACCCGTGAGAGCCATCAAAAGCTGTATCGCTTCCACCAGCACCGCCATTTGGTGTATCACCACTTTTGCCGCCCGAACCGCCACCACCGCCGCCTACTGAGCCTGCTGTTGGAGTGCCGCCACCACTAGAGCCGCCCGTACCCGCACCACTTCCGCTAGTGCCATTGCCGCCATCGCCGCCTGCACCGTTGGTGCCTGACGGCCCATTTGACCCTGCTGAAGATGAGCCGCCATTAGAGCCACCACCGCCGCCGCCACCAGAGTTTGTTCCGCTGCCTGAATTGCCACCGTTTTTGCCAGCTCCTGTCGGTCCTGCTGCACCACCGCCGCCGCCACCACCTTTGGTATTTGAGTCAACAGAGCTTCCACCAGCACCGCCATCATAAGTCGTAGAGCCTACAGAATTTGAAGCTAATCCCGCTGCACCACCCACATAATCTGTTGCAGTGCGTCCATAATCTGCAACAAGTGTTGAGCCATCTTTAAATTGCGTAACATCAGTGCTGCCACCTGCACCGATTTGTACAGCGATAGAACCAGAGCCGCTAAAGTTTGTGATTTTGGCATACGCACCACCGCCGCCGCCACCGCCGCCACGGGCAGATGATGAGCCAATAACCGAACCATCACCACCTGCGCCAATAGCCTCAATAGTATTGTCCGCGGGATTCCAATCCGCTGGAACCGTCCACGATGTAGTGCCAGCAGTTAGAAATATCTTGGTTGGCATGTTAACTCCTATAGGAGGCTACAGCTTCCCGTTACCGTTAGCAGCACGATAATGCTTAGAACCGCACACACATTCCATCACAGCGAAGTCAGGCTTTTCCAACTCACCATCTGTTTTAAACGTCTGGTAGGTCAGGTTTTCAATATCCTGACAGCATGATTTAATACTGTTTCGGTTGCGCTGCGCTTCGATGTATTGCGCTGGGATGTCCTTTAGAATAGACTTCACAGCCACCTTTTCCATTGCTGCAACACGTTCTTTAGTAACACGTTCTGGACGTGCTTCTTTTACTGGTTTGGTCATAAATATCCTTAAGCTATGGTGAAGATTGAGCTTCCAAAATCAACAGTGAACGAATCACCCGCTGACAGTGTTAAAGCAGAAGCGTAATCCCACCATGACACGAGAATGTCAGAAGCGTGGGTATCGTCATACAACACCACATATTGGAATGGCCCGACTGAGCCACCAGATGCAGCAAAGGTTACATCTGTTCCTGCAAATGTTCCCGTTCCTGTAGTTTCTGAATAGGTGTTTTGCACATCACCACCACCCGCGCCATGATTGACTTCGTTGGTCATGGTGATTTCAGCGAGGTCAGTTTTCACATCATCAGCAGAAGCCGAGGGTGCAGCATTTGACAAATACACCTTGAATGTATCCGTGTTCAGGTTCACTGCTCCGAGGCCGAGATAGCCCACGAAACCTTGGAATTTGTTGTAACTTGCCATATAGTCTCCTTAGTTAATAATTTTCCTTGCACCGATAGGTTTACCGTCCTGTTCGATGAACACCGTATCAGCAGACAATGCCATGCCTACCTGATTCATTGAATCCGCCACTTGTGACATTGACCCTTGAAGGGCTTGTACCAGTAAAGCGGATTGTTCTTTTTGGCTCTCCAGCATGGCCTGAATCATCATTTGATTCTGCTGGCTGATACTCATGAACGCTTCACCAATAACCCCTGTGACATCATCACCGCCGAGTTGAACAGTTGGTTTAGCTGTTGCCTGAGCCATTTCTCTTTTGCTCTGGCTGTCTGCTTGTGTTCTCATTCCCGCGATACGCTCTTGGCTCTCTAATTCCATTTGCTTCATGAATACCTTGGCCTGCAATTCCTTATCGTGCTTGCCAGCTTCCATCCCGCCTGTATCTTGGCCTATCTCAGACAAGGTTTTCTGCGCGTCCGCTTGGTCTTTCATCGCCTTGGCTTTTTTGGACTCAGTATCCGCTGTTTGTGCTTCAATCGCTAATTGTTTGGTCTGTTGAACCTCTGGGTTCTCGCTTTGCTCTGATATGTATTTCTTCCATTTCTGAATCAATGACGAAGGAAGTGGGGCGTATTCAATGAGGTCAGGTGGTAGAGGAACGCCCGCTTGTTGGAGCGCAGGGAGTAATTCCCTTAACACACCAAAGGTTTTTTCCTTCACGTTCGGACTCGTGGGAGCGTCATCCACAACAACGTCATATTTCATTGACAGAGAATCACGCAATAACGGAATGGCTTCTTCACCAGTTTCGCCTGTGATTCGGATTAATCTTCCATCAGCGATGTACTTTCGGATATATCCCGCTAGCACACGCCCCTGTTCTTTACGGTAACGGCGGAGAGAATCAAAGAACGTCGCGACAATAGTAATACCAGCTTGTTTTCGCTGTTGTTCCAATACGCCTGGTTGTTGACGGTCTGCCAATCCCAACATCTCGGCATTAGTGCCTGGTGCGTCATTTACCGCCTCTAAAGCGTAAGCTAGTAATCGGTCTAATCCCACTGGATAAGCTGCGGGTTGTAGTTGTAATAGTTTCTGTAGTCCTTGTGCGTTTAATTCTACAGGTTTGGAAGGGTCGCCCCATTCATCCATTGCTTTGGCTGGGTTCTTGAGTGCGCCCGTCTCAAAGGCAACCTTACCAGCCTTGGCTTGGCTGTTTAGGATGTGTTGAATTTGAATCATCCACTTGTTAGCCCATTTTTGAGGGTCACGCATTAGACGGATTAACCCAAACCAACTCGCCTCGTTACGGTCACGCAGTCCCGTAATAGCCCTGAATGTAAACCCACATTCAAGCTCTGTTTTATCTTCAATAATGCCTTCAGGAGTTAGGAATATTTGGTAATACTGTCTATGGGGTTGTGCTTCCTTACTGTATTCCACACCCTGCGCGTCTAGGGTCGCACGCATCTTCTTAAGCTTGGCACTTGATAGGTAAATCTTCTTTCCCGATTGAGCGTCATTTACCGCATGGCGTTTTTCTTCGGTGTAGTATTGGAATTGAGCGACTTCTATATCCTTGGTGCTTGCGCTTTCGCTTGTATCATCCGATTCATACGCATCACGGCCAGCATTGTCTGTTAATGTTGCCATGCCCTCATCAGTGGATTCACCAAAGCGGGTCTTTTGTGGTATTTCACCACCAAAGCGGCTTTTGTATTCTTCCTTCGAGTACTTTTTAATCTTGAACTTGTACCGTGCATCATCAAAATTACGCTTGCGGGATGATGGGTCAACACCCATATCTAAAGGGTCGCAACGCTCGACGACAATCATTCCTTCGTCATCATCACTAAAATCCATACGAGTTTCAGTCCAGCCCTCACCACAAATCAATGTATCCTGAAAGCCCTCTGATTCTTCATCCTCAGCATCACAGCTATCACGCACCCATTTAGCCGCGTTGGTCAGTAATTCACTCTGCTGGGAATCCCTCATTTCACGGGGGAAGTAACGCACCTCTTGGCGGTTCTGAACTTCCATGCCCACGATAGCGTTAATCGTCCGACAACAGCGGTTAAATGCAACAGCGGGTCTGCCTTGCGATTCTAAATCAAGTGTCTCGTCATCAGTCCATTGACGACCTGCATAGAAATCATAATCAATCCGCTTTTCTTCACGGTCTGACTTGAAATGGCTACGGCTGTCTTTAATGGCTTTATATGCCCATTTGTGCAAATCTTCGTCTACGCTGTCCATGCGCTTCCTCTGCGTGTCGGTTTATAATCATAAGAGTCCGTCACTGACGACTGTGGGAAGGTAGCACCTAAATCCTCATCTACTATGCGGCTTAGGGCATCTAACAAGTCATCATGCAGAGGAACAGGAAAAGCTTCGTATTCCTCGGATATAAATGTCTCGACCATATCCCGCATTATTCCATCGTAGCCTGTGTAATTCCTCGATGGAGGAAGGTACATTCTCCCTTGCTCGAAGATAGGCACTAATCGACTAATACGGTCATTCTTTGGTTGCTGACCGCCTAACTCTACCACACTATAGTAGTAATTGTCACGCGACATTATCGTCCTTAAGTATTCGGTGTCTGCCATGAGGCCGTATTTCTCATATCCCACTACCAAAGGTTTGTATTTCTTGACGAACCTAGTCACCAAATCACAGCGTTGCGTGAGTGATAGCCTATCCCTTACTAGGTCAATCACCTTATAATTGTTATCCTCACCCAATTCGATGACGATGATTGCGGTGTAATCACTGCTTTTCTTCTTACCACTCGCAGCATCAACTAAGATATATCTGTTACCGCCGTTGTCTTTGACTCCCTCGTGATAACGAAGCCAATCACGTTTAAAGCCCTGTGTTTCATCTGCTAATGGGTTGAGTAGCATTTGAGAGGCAAACACATATGCCCCTTGGTCACGCCTGCGCTTGGCTAGTTCTTCACGGCTCATCAATACGGGGTTGCCATCAGGTAAGCCGTCATGAGTCGCGGGGTAAATCCTCACCGCTACAGATTGCCGCATCATCATGACACGGTAGGTATCGTTAAAGTGGTAACGTGTGCCGATATATCGTGTACGCCCACCCTCTGTACTGAGTGAGCGACTCATTGCCCATGCGTCCGTTGTTTTCTCAATCATCTCTGGAGTGGTGACAGAGGCGGGTGTTACCACGTCATCATAAATCATTAACTTGTAGTGCTTGCCAATTGGTTGGCCGTCTACCAATCCCCATGCTTCTAATGTGGCTTCTTTGGGGTTGCCCTTGCGTTTAACTACTATCCCCTCATCCTCTGACCATTTGGGGCTTTCCTTTTGGGGTGTCTGGAATAACACGTCATCGAATAGACGCTTAAGCATTAGATTGGCTTCAAGCTCCCTTTTCACTTGTCGGAGGAATCCCTTAGCAATAGGGCGTGAGTGGGAGAATATCCCTATAGTGACTTCTGGGTTATTCAATATCTCCTGAATGGTAAGGCCGAATGTTATTACTGTAGAATTGTGGGTTGGTATCATGCCACGCCCGACAAGGTACAAGCCGTCCTTCGCGTCTACCTGAATGCATGACGTTTCAACAGTCGGCACACGCTCCACATTGACAATGAATCGCTTTGCTTCACGTTTACCCGCTTTGCACCTATCAAGCTTACGCTTTAGGCGAAACGGTGCTTCATTCCTGTATGCTTGAAACGACACTTGCCAGAAGGGTTTCTTTTCCCCTTGGTACTTTCGCACCCTTGGCTTTAATCCAAGCGAGTTACAAAGCACCTCAAAATCATCTATGAGCCTTTTGTTTTGATTAACAAACGTTGCTGTTCCTCTGGTGTTGCAATGCCCGTCACTGTCCATCAGGCCTTGTAGTAAGTGCCGCCTTTGACGCTCATTAGCCCATAGATAGGCGCGTGGGATATGCTTATCACCGAACACACCAACTTCACGCAATGCCTTACTGAGTCCATAGCATGTTTTGGTTAAAGCCTTGCCTCGCGTTATCGTGCCGCCAGTTGCATAACCAGCTTGCTCTACCTCCTGCCAAACCTCTGTATCTTCCGTTGTAATCCTACCTGCTTGAGTATGCCCATCACCTAGCCATTGACCTAGTACATATGGGTCAACTGGCAAGATATGCTCAATGTTCAATAGCGGAGGCGCGACCTTAACCGCTAGCCTGTTATCCGCCTCAAACCCATGCGACTCAATTTGTTTTGTGTTTAGTACAACCTTTTCGCGGTAAAGCCGACCTTTGCCTTTTCGCTTCCGTGTCCGCTTCTCTACTTCCCATAGATGGTTGCCGCCACAGACAACGCTCTCACCATCATCAAAAGTTACGCGATAACATTCTGAATCTGTAAAACGCTCACTTAGAGCTATGACCTTCACGGGTTCGCCATCACCCCCATACACCCAGTCGCCAACACATAAATCGCCATGACTCTTAAATCCAGTGGGTGTAGCAACTAATTCATCAATCCATACGTCCTTATAGTGTTCGCGTGCCCACAAGTCTAGGTGCTCATCAGGATTGGCTTGGACTTCCTTACATCTATCGAGTAACCATTGCCTGCATATATCAGCGCGTCCACATCCAAACCATAATAAGAAAAACAGGTCTGTTTTAATCAGGTGCTTTACTATTGCATCTTGTTCGTGGGACGGTAAAGGGTTCAGCTTTAATGCCAGGCGTTTGTAATCATCTATCGTCTGGAGCTTGTCACTCACCTTCTAAAGCCAAGCCAAATTGATTGCCATAATCAAACACTGTTACATCAATGAATGAAACCTTCTTGCAACCAGATAAGCCCTTTAACGCCATGCGATAGGCTTCAACTAAAAGCTCCTCTGTAATGCCCTCTGGTGGGATTCCTGTCCTTACGGCTTTTCTCACGACACCAACTCACTAATGCGTGATACGACATCAACGCTGCCAGAATGCTTGTGCTCCACCTTGCTTTCAACTACCTGTTCTTGTTTGTCTGCCCATGAGAATCTGTTCTTCATATTCATGTACCAGCCTGTGTATGAGAAGTCCTTATCCCTGAGTGATAAACGTCCCTCTCTTTCCCACCATGCGTTAGATACTGCTTTACCTGTCTTTATGGTTTCCGCAAACTTAGGCTCATCTATTAGCCACCTGTCCCATAAGTCATTGGAAAAGCTGCCTCTTTCCTTGCGAATGTATGCTTTTACCTCGACATCACTTGCCCCTTGCTCATAGAGGCTTTCTATGTGCTGAAGCTGACTATCGTTTAAATCTAGTGATACCTGTGAAGCACACATCTATTAACCTTTTTAGCTACCCCTAACACTCCTACAAACCTCCTACGTGGAACGTAGGGCTTCAAAATGCCAAGGGCAGCCCATCAAAACAAAGAAATCACGAATACACGTAACATGCAGAGAGTATCACATAAGCGGAGCGTAAACAACTAATAGTTTGCTCGGCAGGAAACAAGTAAGAACCAGACCAGTGAATAATAATCCTCATCGGTTAATTAATACCTAACCCCTTGATATGTATTGATACATGAAAATAGTTGAAAATAGTTGTTGCATGAGTATTGGATATATGTTTATATGTTTATATCAACAACACGGAGGTTACTATGAACACTTACAAAAACATCCACTTCACGAAACGCGATTACGAAGCAACTAACATCGTAGCTTGCCAAGCGATGGAGGTTCCTAATCAAAACTATGCGCCATGCGATGAATCGGTCATTGAGTCGCTAACCCACATCTATACTGAAAACGGTGTTCGCTTTTACGGGTATCTGTAAAATGAAGCATCGCAACATCCTAATAGGTCGCTTCCCTACCACGCTTTACAAGGCGGTGAAGCAATACGCCTTAGACCGAGGCATTACTATACGCCAAGCGTTCATTGACGCAGTTACCAACCTAACATCAAAGGACTAACACATGACACATACACCAGCACAAATCGCAGAGATGCGCAAGAAGTGGGATATTCCACACAACTTTTACCCAGTAGCGACTGCTCATGGTGTTATCGCTTGGGCAAAAGGCGGAAAGTCATGAGCATGACGACCTGCCACCTATGCGGTGACTTTGTAGACTCGGACGCTTTCCCAGAGGGAGGCTATACCGTGAAATATCCTGACGCTTGGATATGCGAAAACTGTATTGAAAACCACGAACTGGAGATGCAGCAATGAAATTCTACCTCGAATCCCTAATCATTGCCGCCATACTAACCACCGCAGCAGCGTTGTTGCTGACTGTATCACTTAACTTAATTAAATAGGAACACACCATGACATATGAAGATGACGACTTAGAGCATTCTGGTTTTCAGTTCTACACTAAAGAGCAGCTATTGCAATTGTCTGAAGATATTAACCTTGCTCAAGCGCGAACCAACAAGATGATGCAGATTTCAAGGCTTTCTAATGCCATAAAGGCAATTATAGGTAGGTTAGGCTATGAAAAGGAGTCGCAAATTACCCGAGCAGAAACTAGAGGAGAAGAGTTTAATTGTGGGCTGTATGATGCTTATCTCTTAGCCAAATACGAGCGAGACGCTGCGAGAAAGAAATTAGCAGAAATGCCAATAGTTCCTAAAGTCGCCCCCCTGTATGTTTCCTTCTTTTACGAGATGCAGCAATATGACCCTGCGCTATGGAAAGAGATACGAGAGAGGGCAGCGGCGAAGGTATCACGGATAAATCAACGATTTTATAACGCAGAAACAAGTGAGGATATATGAAACACAGAGAACCCAAACCCCGTACATCAGCCTTTGCAGGTGCTTGCTTTGCCTTCCTGCTTTGCTCACTTGCCCTAAACTACTCACTACTGACTCAGCGTCTACTCAATCCCAATGCTCTAACTATTCAGATAGCACAGGATGACGCACAGAGAGCGTTCTCGGAGCCAGTTACGTTGAGCCGCCAATGACCAGATACTATTACACAGATGCTCTCGAAGCTGCCTATATGGCTAAGCATCATGGCGTAAAGCTACAGGTTGATAAGATGAAAGCTTGCATTGCTAGTGGGGAACCTCCCTATTACCCAGATGATTTCTTGCCACTTGACGTTTGTAATGCTCTAGTCGATTGCATACGAAAACTGCACTGGGAACGAGAGGAACAGCGTTTCTACATCCACCCAGACAGTGTTCACCTGCTTGAACCGCAGGAGGGAGACTTACTGGCTTATCAGCATGATGACATTGAAGATGTTTGCTGGGTCGGATTGCACTCGCAAACGTATGAACTGGTTGTGCAGATTGACTCGCTATCGTGGATGTCCCCTATCGAACTACACCAGACCAAGGTCATCCAACGCAATAACAAGCCATTCTTCTGGCCTGAACACGATTAACCAACTACATGAGGACTTATGCTTTGTACATCCGCCCACATTTCTTTAATAGCTAAAATGGCAGAGGAGGTTAACCCACAAATACCTGCCGAGGGGATAGCCCGCGAACTGTTTACGCAAAATCTATGGGCGGAAGCTCAAGAGCATGGGGAGAATTGGCAAGTGCCAACCATGACCTTTGACCCAGCAATAAGAACTGGAGGGCTTTTACCAGTACAAAAACTTGCTTACCTCGATGATTATGAAAAACAGTGCTCACATATAGCACCAGAAACGATATGGACGCATTCACCTGTTAAACAACTGATTGATGCGTTGAGGTTAGAGGCTAACCAACACTTAGAAGGTTACGAGGCGGCACGCGTTAATATAACACACAAGCCCGCAACAACCAGCTTAAACCCTCTGGACTTCCCACCAATCGTCACGCCTGATTCTATAACCGCCAATCAAAAACGCTTGCGCGAACGCGAATAATCTGCCTACATCCTCATGTTTTGACGTTCTTTGTCATTTGCATGAGGAGTATTTTCATGCGTTATTTGCTTCAGTTGGGCAATTCCAAGTTGGGAAGTGCAATTCATCACTGGTCTTTACCCGCAGGGATTACTTGCGTTGGTAAGACTGAGATTTGCGAAAGCCACTGTTATGCTATGCGAGGGAGATATTCTTTCGCGAAAGTTCGTGAAAAGCTCGCTTGGAATCTTGAGCAAGCCAACCGATACGACTTTGTGTCGCGTATGGTACATGAGATTAACCAGCAAGGTGTTTTGGTGCTTCGCGTTCATGCGAGTGGGGATTTTTTCAGCAAGTCTTATGCTGAGAATTGGTACATGATTATGAAGCGTTGCCCAAAGGTGAGGTTTTACTGGTATACACGTTCATGGTCAGTCCGTGAAATTGAGCCAGTGTTAAACCGAATGGGAAAGCTAAAGTGTTGCCGTGGGTGGTATAGTATTGACGATAGTTCAACGATTAAACCACCACCACACATCAGGCTGGCCTACCTACAGACAGTTGATAACGTACCACCGCCCGTTGATTTGGTGTTGCGTATCAGGAAGCTCAGAAGAAATTTTGCCCTTCCAATTGTCTGTCCTGCTGAAACCGTAAAAGGCAAAGGCACGAACTGCGGGGCATGTAAAAGATGCTTCGGATGACTCTTAACCCTAGCTTCGGCTGGGGTTTTCTTTTCGGAGGCTCAGAAACCTCGAACAAAGGCAAGCTGCCTTACGACCTCCAGAATCTTCGCCCATTCGCTCCATGAGTACATTGCGCCTAGGTGAGGCGAAAGATTCCGAAGGACGAAGGCAAGTCACCGAACCAATTGTAAAAACCGATGTAAATACTTATCCTTCTGTTCAATCCACCATTCACGAGGACGTAACGCTAAATGGCCTTTCTGGTGGGATATGAAATGACACGTCCTGCACAAAGGGATGACCGACAACAGCCCCTTGTATGCCTTCCCTGCTACCCCATCCAAAGCTACGTGTGCTGACTCACAAAAGCATCTACCGTATTTCTCCACATACTCCCCCTCAGAGCCGCAATTAGCACAAGGAAGGGTGCGAACGTATGCTTGTAGACGTTTGTCGAGGCTACGCATTTCTTTAGTGGCTTTTTGATATGGTGGCCTCTTACAGATGTTATTCATTTCTCGATGCACCATCCGTTTGCACGTATGTATGGCCCTTTACCATCAATCTTCTCTACCACTTTAATTCGGAACGCCTCGCATTCAGCCATTGTCTTGAAGTGGAATTGTTCAGTACCACCTGAATTGGATCCGCTGATAAATAATATCAAGATTATTGTTTTAGTCATAAATCCTCTGTGGTGTTAGGTGTTAAACTTTAGGTAATAGTCCGCTTTATTCATTCGCCTTCTCGACAACACGCTTTAGCATCTCACGATGCTTTTCAGACAGCCTGAACCACTCACCTCGCCGCCTCTGCTTGTAGAACAGGTTGTGAGCAAACTTCTCTACCTGTAGAGCGTGAAAATCACTCTTGCACTTTACTTGCCCAATCATCTTTAGTTTGACTGGGGAGCCTACCTGCAAATTCCGTAACCTTGCCTCAGGGTTTTTGGCTTTCCCAATCTTCACCAAAGGTGTTTCTCTAAATGCCTCTATAAAATACACGTACATACTTATCCTTCCTATAAACACCCTAAGGTGATTCCTGAGCAGAGCCACAAAGAGTCTATCCTAAGCCTGAGCTAAGGTTAGACCCTAATGTGGAAGGTAACACCCTACGGAGCCATCCTTCGCTTACACCAATCTGTCTCGGAGTGCTTCCCGTACAGACACAAAGACTTTTACGCACTACACACGCTCAGGAGAGGTCTTTGCACCCTTTCGGGTTGAGTCATCCTCTTTGCGGCTGTCCTGAAATCCCACAGTAACCGCTTTATTCTGACTAGCCTGCCGTATTTAGCCGACGCTAGCCAGATTCGGGCATAAAAAAAGCCCCTTAGTGTAATTCCCGCAGTCATATTGTCAGTTTTTTATACTAGCGTTTGACAAGGCTAGGAGAATGGTTTAGTATCCGTGAGCAGTTAAGCTTACAGATTGTACGGCAAACTCTTCTCATTAAACCGTACCGACCCCGCTTATGGCTTACACCGTGGCGGGGTTATTCTTTTGTTGCGTCCGAACCACGAGATGCCCTTGTAGCTGTCGCCAGTGCTCTCAATCGCTTTCAGGAACGCTTCGTATATCTCTTTATATATCTCGCTATAGGTAATCATACCCGCACCTCGCTCGCTTCAAAATTCTCCAACCACCGTCTATCATGAGGTGGCAGCGTAATTCTCATATCTCTTGTTTTGCGGAGTAGTTCAGCTCGCTTAATATCGCTCACAGGCGTGATGATAGCTGTCTCTTGGCTGATAGCCCTTTCAGCAGCTTCACGCTCTTGCTTGGCCTTTAAAATGGCGTTGGTGAAGTAACTAAACCCGCCTATGTCTGGTTTCTTTTCTGCCAGCCTTTGAATAGTTGGGATAATGTCCATATCAACATCAGCACCCGCTTGAATCCATCCCCATATAGCAGACGTGTTACGCCCGACAAGCTGAGGTAGTAGCTTGGCTGATAGTTCAAATACTTTGCTAAATTCTTCAGTTTTCATAAGCCCTCCCAAGGCTACCCAAGATGAAATTGGGCAGGTGGTGGGTGCCACTTTTCGCGCTATAGACGCTAGCCCTACACATAGGTGTATCTGAGTTGACTACCACACATCAACCACTAGCGCAAGCGATTATTTCATGATATGCAAAGGCATGACCAAGGAAGAACTTAAAGCCACCCGTCTTAGATTGGGAATGACTCAAGCACAAATGGCAGAGCTTATGTTATGCTCGCCTATGGTGGTGGGTAACTATGAACTGGGGAAACGAACCATTCAGCAGTGGAGAGTTGACAGGCTCAAAGCAGAACTTGAAAAGCTCAAATAAGCCATTCGGGATTGCGTCCAAACTGACTCATACCCCATTTATGACGTAGCCTGTTGGCCTCTTTTACCACCTCACCAACAGAGGCGTGCTGGCCGTCTAGGAATAGATTCCCATTCTTTACCTCGTAGCGTTTAGAGCCTAGGTTTAGGGTGTCCCTTACCTCAGCCATCATAGATTCAGGGGAATAGCTCAGAGTTTGCTTGTCTGGTTTAGTGTCATGACGGTAGGGTTTTCGTGACCTCATAAGCTACGCTCTAAATCTTCGACCCCATACGCCACGATGTAAACACCGTTGCGGGAAGTAATTTGCTCACCAAAATGAAGTTGCTCGTCAGTGGGTTTGTTCTTCCCATATTTACACTCAACACCGATAAACGTCCCAGTAGGACTCAAGCCGATGATGTCAGGTGAACCCTTAGCACCGAACCTTATAAAACGACTGCTATCCTTTGGTTTAAATCCGCCCGTGTTATGTCTCCACACCCAATACCCCTTGTACAGCAGGTAGCGTAAGCAGGCGTTTACAACATCCCCCTCAGTCATCTTCACCTACATACGTCACACCGATTTTATTACGCCGTGTGAAGCCCTGTACTTCCTTGCTTTCGTAGTATGCGAGCCTTTCTTTTGTCTCCATCAACGCGTGCTCTAGCCGTCTGATTTGGTGGGCTTGGGCTTGGATTAGCTCTTCTGTCATCACTTCCCCCTGTTTGCAATCCATGCGTCAATTTCTGCCAAATCATAGTAAATGATGTTGTCAATCTTAAACGACTTAGGAAGGTTGTTGTTTTCAATGTGGTAGTAAATTCCTTGCGGCTCAATGCCCAGCATACTAGCAAGCTGCTTGTGTGTAACACACGGGAGCCAGTGCCCCTCTTTGTAATACGAATGCTTCATCATTTATTTTACTTTCATGTACGAATTTGCTTGACCAAA
>Ga0172380_10001349_pt1 | contig 42404 bp, 46 predicted proteins | sample Leawe162metaG_FD_119747 | JGI IMG/M metagenome (GOLD analysis project Ga0172380, IMG submission 119747) | Leachate microbial communities from a municipal landfill in Southern Ontario, Canada - Leachate well 162 metaG | ecosystem: Engineered > Solid waste > Landfill > Unclassified | place...
AGGGCGAACCTCCGTGTGAGCCCATTTATTACGGCTCAGACGGAGCTTCGCCCTCCCTCGCGTTATCGACATGTCGTCGAACCGCTCCCCTCTCATTTCTTCCCTTACGCGCGGATTTGGGGGGGGCAAATTCAAACCGCAGCGGCGCAGTGGTCGAGCGCGGTGGCTTTTTTCCAGCGGAGACGGCTGGCGATCGCGGCGGTGACGTAGGATTTTGCCCGCGCCACCGCTTCCGCGAGCGGGAGCCCGCAGGCGAGGCCGGTGGCGATCGCAGCCGAGAACGTGCATCCGGTTCCGTGCGTGTCGGCTCCGCGGATGAAGCCCGCGCGGAATTCCTCGAAACCGTCTTCGTCCGCGATGATGTCCACCGCCGTGCGGGACTTGAGATGGCCGCCTTTGAGCAAAAACGGGACGCCGAATTTGCGGGCGAGCAAGCGGCCGGCGGCCTTCATTTCCGCGACGTTCCGGCAGGGCATGCCGGAGAGGATGCGGAGCTCGTCGAGATTCGGGGTCACCAGTGCCGCGCGCGGGAAGAGGAGGTTTTCGCAGGCGGAGATCGCGGGTTTTTTCAGAAGCGGGTCGCCGCTCGATGCGACCATGACCGGGTCGACGACCAGCGGGGGAAGCGCGGGAAGCTTGCCGAGTTCCGCGGCGACCGCCCGGATGATGGCGGCGGAATACAGCATGCCGGTCTTGATGGCCGCCACCGGAAACGCCTCGAAGCTCAGCCTCATCTGTTCGGCCACGATGCGCGGGCGGACCGGCTGGATGGCGGAGACGCGCCCGGGGACTTCCGCCACCACGCACGTGATGGCCGTCTGCGCGTAGCCGCCGAGCGCCGTGATCGTCTTCAGGTCCGCCTGGGCACCCGCCCCGCACGAATTGTCCGATCCCGCAATCGTGAGGACGACCGGCGGCATCACCTGGACCGGTTGGCCTGCAGAATGAAATAAATGAGCTGCCCGAGCGCCGCCACGAACGCCGCGACATACGTGAGGGCTGCGGCATCGAGGACATCGTTCACCCCGCCCTCCTCCTCGCCCTGGCGGACCATCCCCATTTGCCGGAGGATCACTTTCGCGCGACGCGAGGCATCGAACTCCACCGGCAGCGTGATCAGGTTGAAGACCACGATGACCAGAAAGCAGGCGATGGCGACGAGGAGCAGGTGGAAGGCGTGGAAGAAAATTCCGGCGATGAAAATCGGGAAGATCATCTGCGAGGCAAATTGGGTGGCCGGCACGGCGAGCATCCTCCACTGCAACGGCGCGTAGGCCTTCGAGTGCTGGATCGCATGCCCGCACTCGTGCGCGGCGATCCCCAGGGCCGCAACGGAGGGGGTCCCATAGACTTCGGGCGACAGGCAAAGCCGGCGGTGGGAAGGGTCGTAGTGGTCCCCGAGGGCATCGCGGATGGCCACGATTTCGACATCGTTGATGCCTGCGGCGGAAAGGATCCTTCGCGCGGCTTCGGCCCCGGTCAGATTCGAGTTGGCGCGCACCTGGCTCCAGCGCTTGAATGCGCCGGAGACTTTCGACTGGGCCCAGAGCCCGATCAGCATCGGGACCCCGATCAGAAGGATCCATGTCATCATAGGGCCTCAAAAATAGCAAAAAACCGGCCCTCTGCAACCCCTCGCCTCAAGCCCCGGGGGCGCAGGGAGCCCGGCGGGTCAATAAAACCGCATCGGGGCAACGACCGGCTGCCGGTGCGTCAGGCGATCGACGAACCGCTCCCAGGAGGCCTGGCCGGCGAGGATCTCGATTTCCACCCGGAGGTAATAGAGCGGGACTTCCGGTTCCAGGATGCGCGGGATGCGGACGGCATCCTTCTCCGTGGTCAGGATCGCATCGAGCTCGCGCCGGACGCAGCGGCGGATGAACGACTCGATCTCCTTGGACGAAAACCGGTGGTGGTCGGCGTAGGTTTTCGAGATTTCGATCTCGGCATCAAGTTTTCTGAGCGCGTTTTCAAAGCTTTCCGGGACCGCGATCCCGCAGATCGAGCCGACCCGCAGGCCGCGGAGAAACTCGAGCGGCTTGACCTCGCCGGTCACGAAATTCCGGAGATGCTTCGGACGGTGGGCGCATTCGATGATGTCGGCGGTGCGGTTGTATCGGCGGATCCTCCCGATGAGCGCGCCGTTGTCCGACCCGTCGCATTTTGTCAGAAATATGTGCGTGGCGCGGCGGAGGTTGCGGGGTGGCTCGCGCAGGGTCCCGCGGGGGAGCATGAACTCGTTTCCGAACGGGGCCTGCCGGTCCACGAGCACGACCTCCAGCCCGTGGCGCATGCGGACGTATTGGAACCCATCGTCGAGGATCAACGTGTCCGATCGAAAGGTTCTCACCGCGTAGGAGCCGCTCTTGACGCGGTCCCGGTCCACGAGCACGACCACGCCGCGAAGGTTGTTCGCCAGCATGAACGGCTCGTCGCCGGCGGTCCGGGAATCGAGCAGCAGCGAGCGCCCGTCGCAGACGACGCGGGGGACGAAGACCGCTTTCTTTTTCGTGACCCGGTCCACGAGCCGGAGGAGCAGCGGGCGCGGGACGCTCTTGTATCCGCGGCTCAGGATGGCGACGCGCCGCCCGCCCTGCTGGAGAGCGCGGGCCAGAAGTTCGACGACCGGCGTCTTGCCGGTGCCGCCGACCGTCAGGTTCCCGACGCTGATCACGAGGCACCCGTGCGAGTGGCTCCGGAAAATCCGGTTCCTGTAAAGCGCGAGCCGGGATTGGACAATCCCCCGGTAAAGCAGGGACAGCATCCAGAGGAACCCGCGGAGCAGATCGGCCCGGCGGCCATACCGGCGGCCGAGGATGACATCGATCGCAAAAGATTCGAGCCCCTCGATCCAACGTCTCATGGGAGGATTCGAACGCCGGAGTTGTCGGCACCCACGACAACGGCCACTGCGGAATCCAGATCCGACGCGGCGAGCATGGCACCGGCGATTTTTTCCGGGTTTTTGAGTGTTGCGCAGGCGATCGTGGACCCCGAGCCGCTCAGCCAGCCACCGAGTCCACCCGCTTTGCGGGCGGCGTGGATCACGGGCTGGAGAAACGGGATCAGCGGCTCGCGGTAGGGCTGGTGGAGGCGGTCATCGAGGCACCCGGCCAAATCCTGGTAGCTGCCGGTGGCGAATGCCGCCGAGATGGCGGCCGCGCATCCGGCGCTGAAGACGGCATCCTTCAGGGGGATCCTCCCCGGCAGAACCCTTCTTGCGGACGGAGTCGATATTTCAAACCCGGGGATCAGGAGCGCGAATCGCAGGCCGTTTCCGATCTTGTATCGCTGGAGCCTGCCGACGGGGGGCGAGATCGTGAACCCCCCGAACGCGGCTGGGGCCGCGTTGTCCGGATGCCCTTCGAGCATGGCGCAGAGGCGGAAAATGTCCGCCCGTCCGAGCGGCCGCCCGGCCAGCTCATTGAGGCCATGAAGCACGCCGAGCCGGACGGTCACGCTGCTGCCGAGACCGCGGGAACGGGGCACCGAGCCCTCCACCTCCCAGTGAAACGCGAACCTCCGGATCCCGGACTCCCGGAAAAAAAGTGCGGCGGCCTCCCCGGCCATCTCTCCCTTGGCCGGCCCCCGCCCGCGCCTCACGGTCGTCGTGTTGTAAAGCCGGAGCGCGATCCCGAGGCAATCAAATCCGGGGCCCAGATTCGCCGTCGAGGCGGGAACACGCACGCGCACTTCATTCATCTGCGGGATCATGCCCCAACAACCCACATCCGGAAAAGAACATATCTATCCCGGCTACTGCGCTCCCGTGGTTTACTACAACCCGGTGCCGACGTATTACTACTCTGGGACGACCACCCGGTTCAGCACGGTCTCCGGCTTCGTCAACGGCGGCCAGGGGGTCATCCAGGTTTCCCAGCCGGTTTACCCGGTCCAGCCGGTGACCGTTTACCGGGGCAACAATTTTCGCTGGCGTTGATGTCCCTCCCCCGCGTGTTCCAGACTCCGGAGATATCCCGGATCAGTCCGGGGCCGCTGTAGATGAAGCCGGTGTAGATTTGGACGAGCGAGGCACCGGCCTCGAGCTTTTCGCGCGCGGATTCCGCGCTCATCACGCCGCCGGATGCGATGATCGGGAGCCCGGTTTGAGAACGCAGGATCCTGAGCACTTCGGTGGATCGGGGTCGCAGCGGCGAACCGCTGAGGCCGCCGGCCTGATCGTTGCCTGCGGGAACGGACGAGTGGTCGAGGGTCGTGTTCGTGGCAATCAGGCCATCGAGTTTTTCGGCCTCCGCGAGCGCTGCCATTTCCCGGACCGCCTCATCGGAAAGATCGGGGGCGATTTTCACGAGAAGCGGCTTTGCGGGATCGATGGCCTTGAGCGCGCGGACAATCGCGGACAGCGATTCGCCGTCCTGGAGTCGGCGGAGACCCGGGGTGTTCGGGGAACTGACGTTGATCACAAAGTAATCCCCGAACGGAAGAAGCTGCCGGAAGCTGGCCGCGTAGTCAGAGGGGGCGTTTTCGAGCGGGGTGACTTTGGATTTCCCGATGTTGATTCCGACGGGAATCCGCGGCCAGCGGCCCGAGGATTTGAGGGCGGAAAGCGTGCGGGCGACGGCCTCGGCCCCGGGGTTGTTGAAGCCCATGCGGTTGATGAGTGCCTGCTGGCCGGGAAAGCGGAAACAACGCGGTTTGTCGTTTCCCGGCTGCCCATGCGCGGTCACGGTTCCGGCCTCGACAAATCCAAATCCCAGCGCCTCCCACGCGCCCAGGGCTTCGGCATTTTTGTCCATGCCCGCAGCCAGGCCGACGGGGTTCGGAAATGTGAGTCCGAAGAGCCGGAGCGGCTTCTCCACGGGGGGGCCGAACATCGCGCGCAGGACAGGCGCGGGAGTCCGTCGCAGTCCGGTGATCGCAAGGAGGTGGGCGGTTTCCGGGTCAAACCGGAACAGGCAGGGACGGAGGATGTCGGTGTAGAGATTCAATCGGGTGGTTTCTTCAACCGCAGAGATCGCACGGGCCGTCCATCCGCGCATAGGTGGCCAGCGCGAGGAGCGGGAAGTGGTTCCGATACATGTCGTATTTGAGGTAGAAGACGCACGGGAATCCCGTGCCTGTGGTGTATTCCTCGGTCCACGAACCGTCGGGGTTTTGATTTTTGACGAGCCAGTCGATGCCGTTGACAATGGACTCGCGTGAGGCGTCGCCGCAGGAGCACAGGCCCATGAGTGCCCAGGAGGTCTGGCTTGCCGTGCTGGGGCCGCGGCCCTTCAGCGCGGGGAAATTGTAGCTCTCGCACGTTTCCCCCCAGCCGCCGTCGTCGTTTTGGCAGCTCTCGAGCCAATCGCGTCCGCGCCGGATCCATTCCTCCTCCATGTTTGTTCCGATGGCTGCCAGGCCGCGGAGGGCCTGCCAGGTGCCGTAAATGTAGTTGACCCCCCAGCGTCCATACCAGGAGCCGTCGGGTTCCTGCGTTCTCCGCAACATTTCGATGGCGCTCTGGATTTCGGGGGAGCGCGGGTCGTGGCCGATGGCCCCGAGAAGTTCGAGCACGCGCGCGGTGAGGTCGCTGCAGGTGGGATCGAGGATGGCATTGTGGTCGGCGAAGGGGACGTGTTCGAGCCATGAGGCGGTGACATCCCTGTCGAAGGCGGCCCATCCGCCGTCCCGGCACTGGAAGGCCAGGAGCCACTTGAGAGCCCGTTCGAACAGGGCGTTGCGGGAAAATTCATTCTCGGGCTCCACCTGCCGGAGCGCCATCAGGACCATCATCGTGTCATCGGTGTCCGGATAATACTTGTTTCCATGTTCGAACGCCCAGCCGCTGGGTTCGAGGTCCGGCAAACGCACCGCCCAGTCGCCACGGAAGCGGACCTCCCTCTGCTCGAGCCACTTCGCCGCGCGCCGTAGCGCCGGATGTTTGCTTCCCAGGCCGGATTCCCCGAGCGCGATCGTGGTGATCGCCGTGTCCCAGACCGGGGAGAGGCACGGCTGGATGCGGAAATCCTCCGGGTCCTCGACAAAAAGGCCCCGGAAGTCGTCCCAGGCTTTTTTCATGAGCGGATGGTCGTCCGCGTAACCGAGCACCCGCAGGGCCATCATCGCGTTGAGCATCGCGGGAAAAATCGCCGAGAGCCCCTCGCTTCCCTCCCCCATGCGCTTGGTCATCCACGCTCTCGCCTTTTTCAGGGCGCGTCGACGCAGCGGGTGAAACGGGAACCGGTTGTAGAGCTTGAGTGCCGCATCGCAGCGAAGGAAAAAATTTCTCCAGGCCCAGAAGCGGGGATCTTTTTTCAGCGAGAGGTCGGTGTTTTCGAGCCCGGCCGGATAGAGTTCGTGAAGGTGGAACGCGGGCGGAAGCGCGCGGACGGGTTTGAAATGGTTGAGGATGGCGAGCGGGGCGATGATCGTCCGGCTCCACGACGACATCTCGTAGATGTTGAAGAAAAACCATTTCGGGAGCAGGAAAATCTCCGGCGGGACCATCGGCACAAACTCCCAGGGGAACTGGCCCAGCAACGCGAGGTAGAGTCGTCCGTAGGTGTTCATTTGGGGGATGCCGCCCAGCCTCAAAATGTTCGCCCGCGCCTCGCGCATCCAAACCGCGTTCGGGGAATCTCCGGCCAGCTTGAGGGCGAAATACGCCTTCACCGAGGCGTTGATTTCCGAGGGGCCGCCGGCAAAGATGTTCCACCCCCCGTCCTCCGTCTGGCGGTTGCGGATGTGGTTGGCGCACTTGCGCTGGAGATCCGCATCCACATGCCCCCTCCAGTGCATGAAGAGAATGGTGTCGCAGCACAGCGTCGCATCCACGAAAAGCTCCCCCTCCCAACGCCCGTCCGGACGCTGGATCGAGAGGAGGAAATCCTGCGATTTTGCGATGGCCTGCGGGATGCCCAGGGCCCCCTTGGGGGTGCTCTCGAACGGGATCAATTTTTCTGCGGCGCTCATTTCAGGAGGAATTCCGCAGCCTGCTGGACGTCCTTGTCCCCGCGGCCCGAGAGGTTGGCGATGACGAGCGTCTCTTTCGACAACGACGGGGCCGTTTTGATCACATGGGCGATGGCATGCGCGGACTCCAAGGCGGGAATGATCCCCTCCACTTCGGCCAGGGTGCGGAATGCGGCAAGCGCCTCGCTGTCGGTGGCATAGTCGTAGGTGATCCTGCCCCGGTCGCGATAGAAGCTGTGTTCCGGCCCGACCGCCGCATAATCCAGCCCGGCGGAAACCGAGTGGGTGAGCTCGATCTGACCGTCGTCATCCGCGAGAAGCCACGTCTTCGTCCCCTGCAGGACCCCGAGTTTTCCCCCTTGGAACCTCGCGGCGTGACGTCCGCGCACGATGCCCTCGCCACCCGCCTCGACGCCCGTCAGGCGCACGGATTCGTCGCCGAGGAACGCGTGGAAAAACCCGATGGCATTGCTTCCGCCGCCCACGCACGCGACGAGATGGTCGGGCAGCCGACCCTCGCGTCCGAGGATCTGCCGCTTCGTTTCCTCGCCGATCACCTTGTGAAAATCCCGGACGATCATCGGATACGGGTGCGATCCCAGCGCGCTGCCCAGAATGTAGTGCGTGGTGCGGACATTGGTGACCCAGTCGCGCATCGCCTCGTTGATCGCCTCCTTGAGCGTCGCCTGCCCGACCGTCACGGCCACCACTTTCGCGCCGAGAAATTTCATGCGCGCCACGTTCAGGGCCTGGCGCTTCATGTCCACGGCCCCCATGTAGATCACGCACTCCAAACCGAACCTCGCCGCCGCCGTAGCCGTCGCCACGCCATGTTGTCCTGCCCCGGTTTCCGCGATGACCCGGGTCTTGCCCATGCGCCGTGCCAGAAGAATTTGCCCGATCGCATTGTTGATCTTGTGCGCCCCCGTGTGCAGCAGGTCTTCGCGCTTGAGATAAATCCTCGCCCCGCCGAGCCGCCCGGTCAGGCGCTCCGCAAAATACAACGGGGTCGGACGCCCGCAAAAATCCTTCAGCAGCCCGGCCAGTTCCCCCTGGAATTCCGGGTCCGCCGCCGCCGCGCGATACTCCCGCTCCAAATCCTGCAGCGCCGTCATCAGCGTTTCCGGCACAAACATCCCCCCGTAGGGGCCGAAATGGCCCGCCGCATCCGGAACCGCCCCTGGATCAATCGAAGTCATCGCGCCACGTTACCCCGAAATCCCTCTTCGACAAGCCCGCCGGAAGCGGTTCGAAACAAGGGTGCAGGACGAGATTTTTCTTGTTTGGCCCGGGATCATTCCCCGCCAACACGACTCTTCCCTGCGGCTGTGCTTGCAGGATCCGGCACCGATCCTGTAGATACCGGCGTTCCTGATGAATCTCGATGCCTTGATCGCCTGCGATACCCGGACCGTGGACCGCATGCTGAACCAGTGGCTTCCCAAAGAATCGGCGAAGCCGGCGACAATTCACCGGGCCATGCGCTACAGCCTGTTTGCCGGGGGGAAGCGGATGCGCCCGGTGCTCTGCCTGGCGGCGGCCCGCGCCTGCGGGATCCGGCGTTTGTCCGATGCCATGCCGGCGGCCTGTGCGGTGGAGTGCGTGCATACTTACTCGCTCATCCACGACGATCTGCCCTGCATGGACGACGACGATTTGCGGCGCGGCCGCCCGACTTCGCACAAGGTCTTCGGGGAGGGAACAGCCGTCCTTGCGGGCGACGCCCTGCTCACGGCGGCGTTCGAAATTCTCGCGAAGTCAAGGCCGACCGGGCGATATGGCCTGGCGGATTCCGTCGCCGAGCTCGCCCGGGCGGCGGGCAGCCGGTTTCTCATCGGCGGCCAGGTGGCGGACCTGGAGGCGGAGGGGAAAAAATCCAGCAGGTCGGATCTGCGGTTCATCCATCGCGGGAAAACCGCGGCCATGATCGTCTGCAGCCTGAAACTGGGGGCGATGAGCGCGAATGCGACCCCGCGCGTGTTGCGCATCCTCGGGGAATTCGGCGACCACCTCGGCCTGGCGTTCCAGGTCATCGATGACATCCTGGACGTCACCCAATCCAGCGAACATCTCGGCAAGAGCGCGGGGAAGGACGCTGCGGCCGGAAAAACCACCTACCCCGCGCTCCTCGGCCTCGGGGAGTCGAAAAAGGAAGCCGCCCGGCTCACCGAAAAAGCTCTCGGCTCGCTCTCCCCGATCGGCGGGCGCGCCGACGTCCTCCGCGCCCTCGCGGAAAGGCTTCTCGCGCGGCAGTCGTAACGGACTCCGGGTGCGGGCGGGATTCCCGGGAAACCCCGATGCTCAGGTCTTTTCAGCCGACACGGACGAAAGGCCCATCATCAACATCGCCGATCCGCTGAAGAGCGATTGGATGCCGTAAAGGATCCCGAGGATCCCTGCGGAGTCGAGCGGCCACTTGGCGTAAATCATCCCTCCGAGGAGCAAGGCCACCACGCCATTGAGCAGCAGCCAGACCCAGGCGGGATTCGCCCGCATCCGGAAGGAGGTCACGAGGCACACGATCCCCTCGGTCAGGAAGATCGCCGCCACGATCAGCGTGAGCGCGGCCATCCCGGCGAGCGGGAAAAACAGGAGCGCCGATCCCGCCGCGATGCGGAGGACTGCGGAAAGCGAGGAGAGAAAACGGTGCGGGCTGCTTTTCCCAAAAAGCGCCTGGAAGATCGCGACAAGGCCGGTGGCCAGGCACAGCGCCCCGATCAGTTGCGTGAGGAAGAACGAGAAAATGCCGGGGGCCGAGACCGCAAAAACGCCGACCAGCAGGGAAAGGATCCCCCCGGCGATGAACCAGACCCGGCTGCGCGAACCCCCGTCGTGTGATGGTGTCATGCGATCAATCCTCCAGCGTGAAGCCCACCTTGACCGTCACCTGCCAATGGGCGATCCGGTCGTTGTCGATTTGCCCGCGCGTCTCGACGACTTCGAACCAGCGCATGTTGCGGAGAGACCGGGCGGCTTTCGCGACCGCGTTCTGGACCGCTTCTTCGATGCTGTTCGGAGAGGAGCCGACGAGTTCAATTTTTTTGTAGATATGATCGCTCATCGCCCGGACCATAACAAATTGCGCCGCGCCCCGGAAGGGAAATCGCAGCATGTCGGAGATGTTACAAAATTCGTCTTGTTTTTCCCTCGCCTCCGCGCGGATGCTCTCGCGAGATGAGTTCCGCCCCGACCGCACAAGGATACGCGATGCCCGCCGAATGGGACCGCCATGAAGCCACGTGGCTTTCCTGGCCCCAGCCGGGGTGCAACAGCTTTCCGGGCTCATACGACCGCGTCGTGCCGACCTTCGTTCAAATGGTTGCGGCGCTCGCGGAGTCGGAGACCGTGAGAATCAATGTCCGGGACGCGGAGCAGGAAAAATCCGTCCGTCACCTCCTGCGCGGAACTCCCGTGGAGCGCGTGGAGTATTTCCGCATCCCGACGGACGAGCCGTGGTGCCGGGACCACGGCCCGATCTTCGTTCGCCGGAAATCCGCCCCCCGGCTCGCGGTTCTCAATTTCGAGTTCAACGCCTGGGGGTGGAAGCTCTCGCCGTTCGAGGCCGACAATGAAGTCCCGCACAAACTGGCCGCCCAACTCGGCCTGCCCGTCCTCGACCACGACGGGTTCGTCCTCGAAGGCGGATCGGTTGATGTCAACGGCTCCGGCACCGTGCTCACCACCGAGAGCTGCCTGCTGAACCCGAACCGCAACCCGAAACTCAACCGCCACCAGATCGAAAAGAAACTTCACGAGACGCTCGGCGTCCGCCAGGTCCTCTGGCTCGGCGACGGGATCGAGGGGGATGACACCGACGGGCACATCGACGACATCGCCCGGTTCGTCTCCAAGGCGGTGGTCGTGGCCGCGACGGAGGAGGACGAAAACGACCCCAATTTCGAGCCCCTCCGGACGAACCTCGAACGACTGCGCGAAATGGCTCTCCCGGACGGCGAACCGCTCCACGTGCTCACCCTGCCCATGCCCCGGCGCATCGTGCGCGAGGGCCTCCGCCTTCCTGCGAGCTACGCCAATTTTTACATCGCGAACGAAATCGTCCTGCTCCCGTTCTTCGGCGAGCGCAACGACGCCTGGGCGGAATCGGTCCTGCGCGAGGCCATCCCGGACCGCAAAATCGTGGGCATCGACTGTCGCGAGCTGATCTGGGGGCTCGGTGCCTTCCATTGCCTGACCCAGCAGCAACCGGCGGCATGATTTTTCGCCCATGAAATTCCGCCGCAACGTCGCCCTCATTCTCACCAGGCCGGGAGGGGAGATCCTCGTCTGCGAACGCAGCGACTTCAGGGGTTCGTGGCAGTTCCCTCAGGGGGGGGCCCGCGAGGAGGAATCGGACCTCGAGGCCCTGCGGCGCGAGGTGCTGGAGGAAATCGCGCTGCCGCCGGAGGCCTACCGCGTCCTCTGCCACCACGGCCCCTACCGGTATGTCTTCCGGTCCGGCTGCCGCAAGGAAGGATGCGACGGGCAGGAGCAGTTCTACTACCAGGCGGAGTGGCTCGGCGATCGGGAGATCGCGGTCGATAAAAAGGAATTCCGCAACTTCCGGTGGATCAAACCGGAATCCTTCCAGATCGGGTGGGTGCCTCCCATCAAACGCGACGTCTACCGCCAGGTTTTCCGCGACTTTTTCCGGATCGAGCTGCCGTGAATTTCGCGGGAAGTGCGGAATGTTGTTGACTCGGGGCGGAAAACTTGGGATTTCCCCGCCGCTGCCTATGCTTACATTTTCTGCTTTCACCGTGCTCTCCGCCGCGCTTCTCGGATGCGTCTGGTGGGTGAGCCGCGATGATCAGGGGGTCTCCTGATCGCATCCTTGCGTCCTTCGACGCGCATGCTCGGCCCTATGATTTCCTGGCTCTGTTTCGAATGGAAGACAAGCGGTCTTCCGGAAAGGGAGGTTTCTTTCGAACCTTTCATCATCCGTGTCGCGGAGAAATCCGAACAGGAAAGTGTTTCCAAGGCCATCAAAAGCGCCTTCTCCATGGACTCGGTCTGGGGCGATGTCAGCCGCCCCCTCAGGGAAAAAATCGCCCTGGATCTCGATGCGGGATTTTCGCTTCCGGAGCCATCCTGCGTGGTCCTCGTGCACGGGGCCCGCGTCATCGGGGCGTCGGTGCTGGATGTCGGGCCCGACGCCGAAAACCATCTTTCCAGCGGCCCCTGCATCCTCCACGAATACCGGAACCGCGGGCTGGCGAGCGGCTTGCTGGCCGCCTCCCTGGACTTTTTGAAAAAAAACGGAGTCCCCGTCGCGAGGGGCCTGACGCGCGCGAACTCGATCACCGCGCGCTTCATCTACCCGAAGTTTGGCGGCGTTTCCCACCCCATCGAAGGCGACCCGCTGAAGTTGAAGGTCGGCTGATCCCGCATTTTGCGCTTTTCTTGACGGGACAACTTTGCGAGGTTGCCGTCCGGGATGCAGGGAATCTTCCAACAATACGACACAGGGCCGTTTTTCGACGAGATGTTCGGGTCGGACGGACAGGTCCGCCCCCATTACGTGCAGCTTCTCCAGAAGTTCGAGGAGCTGGATTCCGGGGAGTTCGACCGGAAGCGCGTCCTCGCCGAAAAATCGTATTTGAACCAGGGGATCACCTTCACGGTTTACAGCGGCGATGAAGGCACCGAGCGCATCATGCCCTTCGATCTCATCCCCCGGATCATTCCCGGCGACGAGTGGGCCTGCATCGAGCGGGGGCTCACCCAGCGGCTCCTCGCGCTGAACCTCTTTCTCCGGGACATCTACCATGAGCAGAAGATCCTCACGGACGGGATCATCCCGGCCGAACTCATCCGGAGCGCCAGGCACTTCCGCCCCGAGCTCGTGGGGGTTGATATCCCGCACGACATCTACATCCACATCTGCGGGACGGACCTGATCCGCGGTGCCGACGGGCGCTATCTGGTCCTCGAGGACAACGGGCGGTGCCCCTCCGGGGTTTCGTATCTCTTGGAGAACCGCCAGGCGATGAAGCGGGTTTTCCCGCAGCTTTTCAACCGCTACGCGGTGCGCCCGGTCGGGCGGTATCCGCAGGAATTGCTGGCCTCCCTGCGCCATGTCGCCCCGCACGGGAACCCGGACCCGACGGTGGTGGTGCTGAGTCCGGGGATCTACAACTCCGCCTACTTCGAGCATTCGTTCCTGGCCCGGGCGATGGGGATCGAGATCGTCGTCGGGCACGACCTCGTCATCGAGAACTCCCGCGTTTTCATGAAGACGACCAAGGGCCTGAAGAAGGTCGATGTGATTTACCGCCGGATCGACGACGATTTTCTGGACCCAAAGGTTTTTCGCAAGGATTCCGTCCTCGGCGTGCCCGGCATCGTCGGAGCCTACCGGGCGGGCAATGTGACCCTTGCCAACGCGCTTGGCACCGGGGTCGCCGATGACAAGGCCGTCTACTACTACGTGCCGGCGATGATCAAATACTACCTCGGCGAGGAACCGGTGCTGCCGAACGTGGAAACCTACCTCTCGGCCGTGGAGGACGACCGGAAATTCATCCTCGCCCACCTGCCGGAACTCGTGGTCAAGGCGGCGAACGAGAGCGGCGGCTACGGCATGATGATCGGGCCCCATGCGTCGAAGGCGGAAATCGCGAAGTTCCGCGATGCGATCAACGCCGACCCGCGCGGCTATATCGCCCAGCCCGTGGTGCAGCTCTCGCGCTCGCCCTGCTTCGTGGACGGCAGGGTCGAGGGTCGGCACATCGACCTCCGCCCGTATATCCTCTCCGGGGAAAAGACGACCATTATTCCGGGGGGGCTCACGCGCGTCGCGATGCGCAAAGGCTCCCTCGTGGTCAACTCCTCCCAAGGCGGAGGGAGCAAGGACACGTGGGTTCTGGACGAAAGGGAGGGCGCATGCTGAGCCGCGTCGCCGATGCCTGCTTTTGGCTGAGCCGCTACATGGAGCGGGCGGAGGCGAACGCCCGCATCCTCGATGTGAACATCCAGCTTCTTCTCGACTTCGAGGACCAGGGCGAGGGGACGGTCCAGCAACACTGGCTGCCGATCCTGGCGACCCTCGAAGACCAGGAGCGGTTCAACGAGATTCACGAGGGGATCTCCGGCGACGCGGTCATGGCCTTCGTGACCTTCGAAAAGAAAAACCCCCACTCGATCCTCTCGAGCGTGACCTTCGCCCGCGAAAACGCGCGCATGGTCCGCGAGCAGATCTCCAGCGAAATGTGGGAGCAGCTCAACCGGCTCTACCTCCACCTGAACAGCTCCGCCGCCCGCTCCGCCTTCATCGACAGCCCGATCGATTTCTACCGTTCCCTCGTGGACAGCCTCCACTCCTTCCAGGGGATCACCGACGCCACGATGACCCACGGCGAAGGATGGCAGTTCCTCCAGGTGGGAAAATTTCTCGAACGGGCGGATTCCACCTCGCGCGTCCTCGACATCAAATACCACATCCTCCTGCCCTTCGGCGAACAGGTGGGCGGCAACGTCGACATCACCCAGTGGATGGCCGTCCTCCGCTCGTGCAGCGCCATGGAGGCGTTCCTGAAAATCTCGCGCGGCCAGGTGACGAGCTGGGGAGTCGCCGAGTTCCTGATCCTCCACGACTCGTTTCCCCGGTCGCTCCGGTTTTGCGTGGACAGCCTGGACCTCGCCTTGCACCAGATTTCGGGATGCGGGCGCGCCCACTTCTCGAACGAGGCCGAGCGCCTCTGCGGGATGCTCCGCTCGAACCTCGATTACACCAACATCGAAACCGTCTTCTCCACCGGCCTCCACCAGTTCCTCGACCAAACCCAACTCCGCCTGATCGAGATCTGCGACGCCCTCGTCAAAACGTATTGCCGCTGGCTCGACGAGGAGTGATCCCCGTTTCTCAACAAGGGAACCGGGGGGCGGGGCGGTTGGCGTGGCAGGAAGGTCATGTCAATAATGACAAACCCAACCACGTTCGAATCGGCTCCGCCGGTCAGCGGATCTGCCCGGTGCCGCGGATCAGGTATTTGTAGGATGTGAGCTCCTCCAACCCCATCGGCCCACGGGCGTGGAGCTTGTCGGTGCTGATCCCGATTTCGGCACCGAACCCGAACTCCCCGCCGTCGGTGAAGCGCGTCGAGGCATTCCAGTAGACGGTCGCCGAATCGACTTCGCGGAGGAATTTCTCCGCAGCGGACGGATCCCCGGTGACGATCGCGTCGCTGTGGTGCGAGCCGTATTTTTCCATGTGGGCGACCGCCTCGTCGAGGCTTCCGACCACGCGCACCGAGAGGATCATCTCGAGGTATTCGGTGCGCCAGGAATTTTCGTCCGCCTCGCCCAGCGGTCCGTAACCGAGGCTCGCGAGCAGGCGGAACGCCTCCGGGTCCGCGCGCATTTCGACGGGGAATTTTTGGAAGGCGGGGGCGGCATTTTCAAAAAATGCGGCGGCGACATCGCGGTGGACGAGCAGGGTTTCCATCGCATTGCAGACCCCGGGCCTCTGGCACTTCGCGTTGATTGCGATCTCGCGGGCCATGTCGAGGTCGGCACCCTTGTCCACGTAGACGTGGCAGACTCCATGGTAGTGTTTGATGACCGGCATCCGGGCGTGCGAGACGACATTCTCGATCAGCGAATGCCCGCCCCGCGGGATGATCACATCCATGAACTCGTCCATCTGCGCCATGATGCGCACGGCCTCGCGGTCGGTGGTCGGGACGATCTGGACCGAGCCCCCGGGCAGCCCGGCTTCTGCCCCTCCCGCCTGCAGGGCGTTTGAGATCGCGAGATTCGAGGAGATCGCCTCGGATCCCCCTCGCAGGATCACGGCGTTCCCGGTCTTCAGGCACAAAACCGCCGCGTCGCTGGTCACGTTCGGGCGCGACTCGTAGATGATCCCGACGACTCCGATCGGGGTGCGGATTTTTGAGATTTTCATCCCGTTCGGGCGCGTCCATTCGCGGAGGATCTCGCCCACCGGATCGGCCAGCCCCGCGACTTCCCGGATTCCTGCAGCCATCCCGGCGATGCGTTCCGGGGTCAGGCGCAGGCGGTCGATGGCGGCTTTCGTGAGTCCGCTCTTTTCGGCGCGTGCGAGGTCGTCCGCATTCGCGCGGAGAAGTTTGTCGGTCCCGGCCACGAGCCCGTCCGCCATGGCGAGCAGGCACGTGGATTTTTGCGCGGAGGAGAGCTTGGCGAGCTCCCGCGAGGCGGCGCGGGCACGGGCCCCGATCTCATGGATGGATTGTTCCACCGGATTCATGTGATGAAGGGGGGGGATATTCGATGTCGAAGGCTTCTGCAACAGCCTTTTTTCCTTCGCCCGGCGGGCCCGCGATCCGGCATTGCAGCGGATGGGAAAATCGCTTTCATACAGCCATGAATCTACGCGCATCGGCTCTGCTTTGCATGGCATTTCTTGCGGCCTGCGATGCGCGTTCCCGCCGGGCCGACCTCGTCTTCATCAACGGGGCCGAGCCCGAAACCCTCGACCCGGCGATCATCACCGGTCAGCCGGAGGGCCGGATCGTGAATGCGCTTTTCGAGGGGCTTTGCGCCTACGATGAAAACGGCCATGCCGTCCCGGGCGTCGCGGAGTCGTGGGACATTTCCCCGGACGGACGCACCTACACATTCCGCATCCGCCCGGACGCGAAATGGAGCGATGGGCGCGCGGTGACGGCCGGGGATTTCGTCTCCTCCTGGAAGCGTGCCCTCACTCCGGCAACCGGTTCGCAATACAACTACCAGCTCTTCCCTGTCAAAAGCGCGCAGGCGTTCGCGGAGGGGAGGATCACGGGGTTTTCCGAAGTCGGGGTGAAGGCCCGGGACGAACGCACGCTGGTCGTGGAACTGGAAAACCCGACGCCGTATTTCCTCGGACTCTGCGCGTTTCCCACTTTGCAGCCGGTGCGCGTCGACCTCATCGACAGGGTGGGGGACGAGTGGGTGAAGCCGGGGCATATCATCGGGAACGGCGCTTACGTCCTCGAATCCTGGGGGATCAACGACAAGATCCGCCTGAAAAAAAACCCGCACTACTGGAACAAGGACAAGGTGTCGCTGGAGACGGTCGACGTCCTGCCGATCTCGGATGCGAACGTGGCCTTCAACTTTTACGCGAGCGGGCTTGCGGACCTCGTGATGGACAAGGGGCTCGCGCCGCCGGCCCTGCTCGACGAGTTGAAAGGCAGGCCGTGGTTTCATGCGGCACCGTTCCTTGGGATCTATTTCCTCCGCTACAACTGCGAAAAGGGTCCGTTCAAGGAGGAGAAGGTCCGGAGGGCGTTTTCGCTGGCCGTCGACAAAAAGAAGATCGTCGAAAAAATCACACGGGCCGGCGAGCTTCCGGCACCGGGGTTCGTGCCTCCCGGGATTCCGGGCTATGCGGGCACCGTCGGGCTGCCCTTCGATCCCGCCGCCGCCAGGCGCCTTCTCGGCGAGGCCGGGTTCCCCGAGGGGAGGGGATTCCCTCTCGCCAATTACCTCTACAGCAAGAGCGAGCTGAACGAGGCGATCGCCGTGGAACTGCAAAGCATGTGGCGCGAGACGCTCGGCGTGAACGTCAACCTTGTCCGGCAGGAATGGAAGGTTTACCTGAACTCGCTCTCCCTGCTCGACTTCGACATCGCCCGCTCCAGTTGGGTCGGGGATTACCCGGATCCGAATACCTTCCTCGACATGTTCCTCGCCGGCGGCGGAAACAACCGCACGGGTTGGAGCAATCCGGAATACGACAAACTGATCGCGGATGCGACGCGCGAGGCGGATCCCGGAAAACGCCTCGGGATTTTGCGCCAGGCGGAAGACCTCCTCGTCCGGCAGGCCGTTCCGGTCGCCCCGATTTACTATTATGTCGGAATCCAGCTCTACGATCCGGACAAACTCGGAGGCATCCGCGCCAATGTCTTGGACGAGCACCCGATCCGCGCGATTTACCGGAAATAGCCGGTTGGAGCGGCGCTCCATGAGCCTCGCAAAAATATCAGGCCGACCCTTGCTTGACGCTGAAGAATTCGAAGCTGTCCACCAGGGCGAGCCAGCTTGCCTCGATGATGTTGTCCGAGACTCCAACCGTGCCCCACGAGGAGTGCCCGTCCGTGGAGACGATGAGCACCCGGGTCCGCGCGGCCGTGCCGCGGGCTCCGTCAACGATCCGGACTTTGTAATCGGCGAGCCGCAGGGCATCGATCCAGGAATAGAATGGGCGGAGCGCCTTGCGGAGCGCGGCATCGAGGGCATTCACCGGTCCGTCGCCCTCTTCGACGGTATATTCCGCGACCCCGTTGACCTGGAGTTTGACGGTCGCTTCGCAAGTGGTGAATCCGTGCAGCGCAGACCGCCGGAACGAACAATGGTATTCGCGCAGGTCGAAAAGCGGGTGGTGGCGTCCGAGTGTCCTGCGGACCAGCAGGTCGAACGAGGCGTCCGCCGCCTCGAACTCGTAGCCTGCGGCTTCGCTGTCTTTCACGTGCCGGAGGATCGCGGCCACCTCGGGAGAGCCTTTTTGGAACTCGAATCCGAGTTCCCTGGTCTTGGCGAGGATGTTGCTTTGCCCGGACATGTCGGAGATCAGGATCGTCTGGGCGTTTCCGACCAGCGCGGGGTCCATGTGCTCGTAACTCCGGGCGAGCTTTTGAACCGCATGAACATGCAGCCCGCCTTTGTGGGTGAAGGCCGCCCCGCCGACATAGGGTGCGCGGATATCCTGCGGGACGTTTGCCAGTTCGTCCACGAAGCGCGAGACTTCGCGCAGCCGCGCGAGATCCGGGACAACGCGGATCCCCATCTTGACTTGAAGGGTGGGCAGGATCGTCGTCAGGTTGCAGTTGCCGACGCGCTCGCCGTAGCCATTGATCGTGCCCTGGACCTGGCACGCGCCTGCGGCGATGGCGGCGATGGCATTGGCGACTCCCAGCCCGCTGTCGTTGTGGGTGTGGATCCCAACCCGGCAACCGAGGGCTTTGATGACTTCCCCGGTGATCCGTCCGACCTCGTCCGGCAAAGTGCCGCCGTTTGTGTCGCAGAGGACGACGAGGTCCGCGCCGGCGTCCTTCGCGGCGGCCAGCGTGCGGATCGAATAGCCCGGATCATCCTTGTAGCTGTCGAAAAAATGCTCGGCGTCGTAGAAGACCTCGGGCCCGTTTTTTTTGAGGAAGGCGACCGTGTCGGCGACCATGTCCAGATTCTCGTCCGCGGAAACCCCGAGGACTTCCGTCACGTGGAGGAGCCAGGTTTTGCCGACGATCGTGACGACCGGAGCGCCGGCTTCGAGAAGCGTCCGCACCTGCGGGTCCGATTCGACGGGGACCCCGCTGCGGCGGGTGCTTCCGAAGGCCGCGATTTTCGCGTGTCTCCACGTCCGCTTGGCCGCTTCCGCAAAAAACGCCACGTCGCGCGGGTTCGATCCCGGCCATCCGCCCTCGATGAAGTCCACTCCGAACGAATCCAATTTCTCCGCGACACGGATCTTGTCCAGCATCGAGAAGGAGATGCCGGTGCCCTGGGTGCCATCCCGCAGGGTTGTGTCGTAGATCGTGACGGGTTTCATGGGAAAAGAAGGCCAGCTTACCTTCGAACATCTTTGGGATCAAGCGCGGCGCGAACCCCAAAATCCGCAAATCCGCGCGTAATGCCAACGATGGGAGGGCGAACCTTTGCCATGCCCGCTTCCCAGCAGCCTCCCGGCTGCCGGTGGTGTGGGAGCCCAATTTATTACGGCTCAGACGGAGCTTCGCCCTCCCAGGACGGAGCTTCGCCCTCCCTCGCGTTATCGGACCGCCCTACCCTTCGATCTTCGGGACCCGGGGGGCGCGGAGGCGGTGGGGCTCGGGGAAATTCGAGCCGACCAGCGGGCGGCAGTAGGTCAGGAACTCCGGTGTCACGTGGTTGCCTTCCGCGATCAGGAACTCGTCGGGCATGTGCCGGGTCTTGGCCGCCACTTCGCGGATGGGGACCAGATCGTAGGACGCGCTGTAGTTCAGGACCGGGCGGCGGATGACCACCGACCCGTCCACGTTGTCCCACATGGCATACTGGACGGCGATCTCGCCGACCTCGCGGGCCTCGTGTGCATCCCGGTTGCTGACCACTCCGAGAAAGGATCTTTGCAGGTAGCCGAATGTGTCGGAGCGCACCCGCTTGATCTTGAGCTTCGCCTTGACCTCGTCGCCGAGCAGGTCGCCGAGGGCGCCGGTGCCCGAGAGCTGCACGTTGCCGTGCGCGTCACGCTCGACTTCCTTCGAGAGTTTCGCCGCGATGCTTTCCCCGTTCTCGTCCTGGATCCCCTCGGAGACCGCGACGATGCAACGGCCATACTCTTTGTAGACGCGGTCCACATCGGCCAGGAAACGCTCTGTCGAGAACGCGCGCTCGGGCACATAGACAAGGTGGGGGCCGTCGTCGATATATTTGCGGGCGAGCGCCGAGGCGGCCGTGAGAAAGCCCGCGTGACGGCCCATCACCACGCCGATCAAAACTCCGGGCAACGCGCGGTTGTCGAGGTTCAGGCCCATGAACGCCTGGGCAACGAACCGTGCCGCGGAGCCGAACCCGGGGCAGTGGTCGTTCACCGCGAGATCGTTGTCGATCGTCTTGGGAATGTGGATGGCCCGGAAGTCGTAGCCTGCGGATTCCGCCTGCTCGTTGACGATGCGGACGGTGTCGGACGAGTCGTTGCCGCCGACGTAGAAAAAGTAGCGGATATCGTGCTTCCGCATGGCTTTGAACATGCGCGAGCAATATTCCTCGTCCGGTTTGTCCCGGGTGGACATCAACCCCGACGAAGGGGTGTCCGCGACCTGCTCGAGGTTGTGGGATGTTTCGCGTGTCAGGTCGATGAAGTCTTCCTCGATGATCCCGCGCACGCCATGGATCGCGCCGTAAACGGCCTTCACCTGGCTGAATTTCCGTGCCTCGAGAGTTACCCCGACCACGCTCTGGTTGATTACCGCTGTCGGCCCGCCCCCCTGCGCCACCAGCACTTTGCCTTCAAGTCTGCTCATAAGGCGGAGAGAATTGCCTGCGGGCCGACGGTTCGGCAAGCGAACTTCTCAAATTGGGGGGATTTCCTTGATTTGTGTCATGACGGGATGCCTGGAATATGGGGGCTCGCCCCCGCTGGCATCTTCCGGCTTCTCGGGATGCGATTCCTTTTCAAGGCCGCGAAGCCCGGCCGGAAAGAAGGAACCGGCGGGTGCAGGAAGACGTTCGAGTTTACTTTGATTTTGCGTCCGCGAGATCGGCGTCGACCATGATGCGCACGAGGTCGCGGAATTTGGTTTTGGGTTCCCAGCCGATCTGCCTTTTGGCTTTGGCCGGATCCCCGACAAGAAGATCGACCTCGGCGGGGCGCTCGTAGCGGGCGTCGTATTTGACGAATTCCTTCCAGTCCAGGCCCACGTGGCCGAAGGCTTCCTCGACGAACTCCCGGACGGTGTGGGTTTCGTTCGTGGCGAGAACGTAGTCGTCGGAAGCGTCCTGCTGGACGATCCTCCACATGCCTTCGACATATTCCGGGGCGTATCCCCAGTCGCGTTTGGCATCCAGGTTGCCGAGGTAGAGCTCCTTCTGTTTTCCGACCTTGATGGCCGCCACCGCGCGCGTGATTTTCCGGGTCACGAAGGTTTCGCCCCGTCGCGGGCTCTCGTGGTTGAAAAGGATGCCGTTCGAAGCGTGCATGCCGTAGCTTTCGCGGTAGTTGACGGTTGCCCAGTAGGCGAAGACCTTCGCGCATCCGTAGGGGCTCCTCGGCCAGAACGGGGTCGTCTCGGTCTGCGGGACGGCCTGGACTTTCCCGAACATCTCGCTGCTCGAAGCCTGGTAGAAACGGGAATCGACCCCGCTTTCCCGCATGGCCTCCAAAATCCTGATCGCGCCGACCCCGGTGACATCTGAGGTGTATTCCGGGATGTCAAAACTCACGCGCACATGGCTCTGCGCGCCGAGGTGGTAGATTTCGTCGGGTTTGAGCTCGTAGATGAGTTTGACGAGATTCACCGAGTCCGCCAGGTCGCCGTAATGGAGGAACAGCCGCACGCCGTTGACGTGGGGGTCCTGGTAAAGGTGGTCGATCCGGTTGGTGTTGAACGTGCTGGCCCGGCGGATGATGCCATGAACCTCGTAGTCCTTGGAGAGGAGCAGGTCGGCCAAATACGAACCGTCCTGCCCGGTGATGCCTGTGATGAGTGCTTTTTTCATGAGATCGAGAGCGCAGCATTCTGAATTTCGTGGAGCCTGGCAATACCGCTTCTCGCGGCGGCGACCATTGCGTCGAGTTGCGCCGCGCTGAACACGGACTCTTCGCCGGAACCCTGGATCTCCACGAAATCCAGCTTGTCGGTCATGACGACATTCATGTCCACCTCCGCGTCCTTGTCCTCGAGGTAATCGAGATCCACGAGCACCCCGCCGCCGACAATGCCGACGCTCACGGCGGCCACCCGGTTTTTTATGGGGAGGGCGGCCAGCTTGCCCCGCTCCACGAGGGCCCGGCAGGCCAGCTCGACCGCGACCGAAGCCCCGGTGATCGCCGCAGTGCGCGTCCCGCCATCCGCCTGCAGGACGTCGCAATCGACCCAGAGCGTGCGGGAACCGAGCTTTTCCAGATCCACCACGGCGCGCAACGAGCGGCCCACGAGGCGCTGGATTTCGGTGCCCCGCCCGTCCGGTTTCCCCCTCGCCGACTCCCTGGGTTTGCGGGTGAGCGTCGAGTAGGGGAGCATGGAATACTCCGCCGTCAGCCATCCACCGGTCACGTTTTGCTCCTTCATCCAGCGGGGAACCGACTCCTCGATCATCGCGGTGCAGATGACGCGGGTGTTTCCGAACGCGATGAGGACGGACCCCTGCGCGTGCGGGGCGATGCCGGGCTGGATTTCGATTTTGCGGAGTTCCCCGGGGGAACGGTTGTCGTGCCTGATCATGGGGCGGGACATTGAACGCCGGGGCCCCGGCGGTGCAAGAAATTTTACAGGAAGCTGCCGGGGTTTTCGGCTTGGTGCACGCGCCAATTTATGCGATTCGAGGGGCGTCCATGAAAATCTACACCCGCACCGGCGACCGTGGCGAGACGAGTCTTTTTTCCAGGGAGCGGGTCCCAAAAACCCACCCGCGCGTCGCCGCATACGGCACCTTGGATGAAATGAACTCGATTCTCGGAGCCGCTGTCGCAGCGGGCCCAACCCAGCCCGTGCGTGCGGCCCTGCTCGACCTTCAGGCCCAGACCTTTGACCTCTGCGCGGATCTGGCCACAGTCCTCAAACCAGGACAATCAACGCGCATCACGCAGGAGGCGGTTGTCGAGATCGAGCGCAAAATGGACCGCATCGCGGCGCAAATTCCGGAAAAAAACAATTTTGTGCTCCCCGGGGGCTCCCCGGCAGCGTGCCAGATTCATCTCGCACGGACGGTTGCCAGGCGGGCTGAACGGGAAGCGTTAATGGTCGGGGGGGAATCGCAGCCGGTCGCGCGCGAGCCGATGATTTTTCTCAACCGGCTGTCGGACTACCTCTACCTCCTCGCGAAGTATGAAAACCATCTCGCCGGAGTGGAGGAAACGGACTGGATTCCCGGGGGATAAAAAAACGACCGCCGCAGGGATCCGCAGGCGGTCGTTGGGAAAGAGGGGAAGCGTCCCGGTCAGTTCGGGTCGCGCTGGTAGCTGCGGCAATAATTATACCGGGTGTCGAAGCCGAGCTCCGGTGGGAACTCCTGGTAGCCGGAATTGATCCAAGGAATGTCGCTGCGGTAGGGAGGGTAGTAGGTTCCCCTTTTTGTCGGGAACGGAAAGAGGGCGACCTCGTAAACCCCGTAGCCGAGGCGGGCCAAGCAGCGACCGACGCCGCGCACCAACCCGTAGCTCCATGCCGCAGAGTTGCCTTCGGCGTAGTTGACCGCGAAGATCTGATCCGGAATCTCGGTGACGCCGAACGCGATGTTCCCGAGCCCGCGCCCCAACTTGCGTGTCGGACCGTAGTCCGATGCAGGAGGGCATTGAATATCCGCATGCGCCGTGGCGGCGAATGTCAACATGAGCAGGAGGGCGGCAGCTTTCATAAGGCGTTTTCTAATCAAAAACCCCTCTGCAAAGCAAGCAGAAACATTCGGGTTGTGGCACCGCACGAAAATCGTCCGCCATCGAACCGTCGCCGACACCCCATGCGGATTTTGTTTCCGTGGAGCGGGTTTCATTGTAGGGGTTTTTCATGTCATTTTCAGGAACCCATACCGCCCTTGTCACACCGTTTCGTGGCGGCAAGTTTGATGCGGAAGCCTTCCGCTCGCTCATCGAAGACCAGATTGCCGGCGGGATCACCGGCATTGTTCCCGTGGGGACAACCGGGGAATCGCCGACCCTGGATCACAACGAACACAACGAGGTGGTCCGCACCGCAGTCGAAGCCGCTGCCGGAAGGTGCGCCGTGATGGCCGGCACGGGATCGAATGCCACCTCGGAGGCGATTGCCCTGACCGTGGAAGCCGCGAGGCTCGGTGCCGACGCGGCTCTCCTGGTCGCGCCCTACTACAACAAGCCTTCGCAGGAGGGACTCTACAGGCATTTCCGGGCGATTGCGGAATCGGTCAAAATCCCGTTGGTTCTCTACAGCATCCCCGGACGTTGCGGCGTTGAAATCGGCGTGGAGACGGTGGCCCGCCTTGGCAGGGACTGCCCGAATATCCGGACCATCAAGGAATCGGGCGGCTCGGTCGAGCGGGTGAGCCAGCTGCGGGAAGCCCTGCCCCCGGATTTTGAAATCCTCTCGGGCGACGATTCCCTCACGCTTCCGTTCCTGTCGGTGGGGGCCGTCGGGGTGATCAGCGTGGCCTCGAATCTCTTCCCTGCCGAGATTTCAAAAATGGTCAGGCTTTGGCTCGATGGCGACCCGTCCGGCGCACGGGAGATCCACACCCGGTTCTATGCGCTCTTCAAAGACCTCTTCATCGAGCCCAATCCGGTGCCGGTGAAATACGGGCTTTCTCTCCGTGGAAAAATATCCTCCGAAGTCCGGTTGCCGCTTTGCGAGATGTCCGGGTCCAACGCGGCGCGCGTCCGCAAAACCCTGGAGGCACTGGGATGATCCGGCTCCTGATCAACGGAGCGAAGGGCCGCATGGGAAAAACTCTTGTGGCCTGCGCGGCGGAAGATCCCGAACTCGCCGTGTCGGCGGAAATCGACGCGGGGGATGATTTTCCCGCCGCCTTGGCCGACTGCGACGCGGCCATCGACTTTACCCATGCCCCCGCTACCGCCGCCGTGGCGGAGGTCTGCGCGGACACCGGAAAACCCCTTGTCATCGGAACCACCGGCCACACGGACGAAGACCGCTCCCGGATCGCCGCCTGCTCGCAAAAAATTCCCATCGTCTTTGCCCCGAATTTCAGCGTCGGGGTCAACACCCTCTTCTGGCTCACGCAAAAAGCCGCGGAAATTTTGGGCCCGGACTTCGATCTGGAAGTCGTGGAAATGCACCACCGGCTGAAGAAGGATTCTCCCAGCGGAACAGCCCGGCGGCTGGCGGAAATCCTCGCCGAAGCGCGCGGCCTTTCCTACGAAAAAAACGTCCTGCACGGGCGGGAGGGCATGGTCGGAGAACGGACCAAAACAGAGATCGGCATGCACGCCATCCGCGGCGGTGACGTCGTGGGGGACCATACGGTCATCTTTGCCAACTCCGGAGAACGCCTGGAACTGACGCACAAAGCCTCCAGCCGCGAGACATTCGCCAAAGGGGCCCTCCGCGCCGCCAAGTGGGCGATCTCCCGCCCGCCAAGCCTCTATGATATGCAGGACGTCCTCGGCCTCCGGTGATGGACTCGCACGAAGACACGAAAACACAATACCAAGGGCGCATCAAGTTCTTCAAAGATCTCGGTCAGTTGGACTACGTCGCGCTACGACGGGGGGAGATCAAACCCCGTGGCTGGAAGTTCACCTCCGCCTTTCACACGGCCCTCATGAATGGTCAACCCGTTCCGCTCACTGCTGCGGATGTGTATCCCAATTAGCCATGAGAGTCGGCATCGCATTGGGATCCAACCTCGGCGACCGCCTCGCTTACCTGCGCGAGGGCCGGAGGCGGCTCCTTGCCCTCCACGATGGCTCCGGCCCGTTCCTTTGCTCGAATGTCTACGAAACTCCCCCTGTGGACTGCCCGGATGGCTCCCCGCCCTTCTTCAATGCCGCCATCGAACTCTCCACCAAGATCCCTCCTTTCGATCTGCTCGCCGATCTCCAACACATCGAAGTCGAATTGGGGAGGCCGCCGGATCATGAATTCCACGGACCGCGCACCCTCGACTTGGATTTTCTCTATTACGGAAATCTTCAATTATCGCATAGTTCGCTAACTGTGCCGCATCCAGGAATCGCCGATCGGATTTTTGTCCTCAAACCTCTCGCTGATATCTGCCCGGAAAGAATCCTTCCGAATGGTGTTCTGTCTATTCGCGAATTATGCGATGTATTGGAGGCCGTGCCGAAATTCTCCCCATTAATAAAATTTATATCCTTCTTTTGACAAATCGATTAAAGCAGTATTCCACTTTTGAAAAAGACACTGAATTTTCTGGTTGAAGCGAAGGAATCCGGGCGGAGGATCGCCTGTTTGACCGCGTATGATTTTCCGATGGCGAAGTTGTTGGACGATGCGGATTTGGATTTTCTTTTGGTGGGGGATTCCTTGGGGATGGTGGTTTTGGGATACCCGGATACGACGGGTGTCCGGATGGAGGACATGCTGCACCACACGCGGGCGGTGGCGCGTGGCGCGACAAAGACATGGATTGTTTCCGATCTTCCGGCGGGGAGCTATCCCTCCCCCGAGGCGGGGGTGGAGAACTCGGTGAGCCTCATCGAGGCCGGGGCCGATGCGGTCAAGATCGAAGGCGGGCGGGAATGCCTTCGGATCGTCCTGGCGATCAGGGCAGCTGGAATCCCGGTGATCGGCCATCTGGGAATGCTGCCCCAGCGGGTGCGGGAGGAGGGGGGCTATCACATCAAGGGACGCTCGGAAGCCGAAGCCGTGAGCCTGATTGCGGACGCCAAGGCTTTGGATGAGGCCGGCGTCAGCGCCGTGGTTCTGGAGCTCGTGCACCCCCCCGTCGCTGAAAAGATTTCCCGGTCCATAAACATCCCGACGATCGGGATCGGCAGCGGGCCCTCGTGCGACGGCCAGATCCTGGTCCTGCACGATGTGATCGGCCTGTTCCCGTGGTTCCGCCCGCGATTTGCCAAAGCGCGGGCGGATCTGGCTGCGGAGGTGACACGCTCGGCTGCGGAATTCGTCGCGGCGACCCGGGCGGGCGAACAGGGATAGGATCGCTCCCGGTTTTTTCCCGTATCGCCAGACGACGAAGCACGACGAAGCGGGTGCCCTGCCGCCACGGCGGATGTTTTTCTTTCCCAAAACCCCTGCAAGGTTTACTTCGGAAGAAACCGGATGATCCACCCTCTCCTCCCCATTTTGTCCGTGCTTTGTGTGTTCTGGATCTCCGGATGCGCTGCGCCGCGCCAACTCGTCACCGATCCCGCCCCCGGGGGAAAAGCCGGGGACACGCAACAACTCCCCTCTCTCTACGCCCCGAAACCGGTCTCCGTCCTGAACGGCAAGGCGTCGTTCTACGGGAAGCCGCAGAAGACCGCCAGCGGTGAGCGCTTTGACCCAAAAAAACTCACCGCCGCCCACAAAACCCTCCCCATGCACAGCGTTGTCCGTGTCGTCAACCTCAGAAACTGGAAAAGCGTGATCGTCCGGATCAACGACCGCGGGCCATACATCCGGGGCCGCATCATCGACCTGAGCACGGCCGCCGCCGAGAAAATCGACATGATCGACTCCGGCGTGGCCCCCGTGAAGGTCGAAGTCCTGAAGAAGATCGAGGTGATGGCGAAGCCGAACCGCAAGGTCAGGCGCGCGGAGTAGCGCAGATTCACTTTGGAACCCGTCAAAAGCCCCAAAGCCCGTTGGTTCACTTTTCTGTTGAACTGGAGGCAGCGGGTTGCGATGTTTGCATGTCCCACCACGGTTTACATGGATACGATTCTGGAATCGCGCGAACTTCAGGTTGAGCGCAAACACATTTTTATTGAATACCGGGAAAATGAACGCGGGCGCTTTCTTCGTATCACCGAGGAGGCACATGGACGGAGGAATACGGTGATCATCCCGAGCACGGGCCTGGAGGAGTTCGAGCGCGCGTTGGACGAGGTGCTGTCGGCGGCCCCGGCGGACGATTAAAACCCCTGCGCGAGGCGGTTCGCGGCAAACGGGGGCAGCCCGGCTTTCCGGATCGCCTTCTGGGCGGCCTTCACGTCGTAGGGAACCCGCCGGAACTCCACGTGATGGGTGTTCGGGAAGTAGAGCGTGTAGCAGGCCCTGGGGTCCCCGTCGCGCGGTTGGCCGACCGACCCCACGTTGATCGTGGTTTTTCCGGTCCGGGGGAGCGGGATTTTTTCCGGCGTGGGGACGACCACGTCCAGTTTTGCCTTGTGGTGCCAGTTGATGACCATCGGCCGGTGGGTGTGGCCGACGAAGCACAGCGGGATCTGCTGCTCCAGGAAGTGCAGCAGGGCGGATTCCACATCGATCAGATAGGGCCATTCTTCCGAGGAATCCAGTGAGGCGTGCGTGAAAACCGCGTGCGCGCGGCTGAGTTTCATCGGCAGCGATCCGAGCCATTCCCGGTTGCCGCCCGAAACCTGTTTTTCCGCCAGCCGGACACCCGCGTTGGCCATGTCGTTCATCTGTTCCTTCGCCGAAGTGTTGTCGAGGGCGTCATCGTGGTTTCCGAGCACCGTGTGCCAGCCGCGCCGCCGGATGAGGTTGATGCATTCTTCGGGATAGGCCGCGTAGCCGACCACGTCCCCGAGGCAAACGACATTGTCGATGTCGGCGGCATCGAGTTCCGCCGTGACGGCTTCGAGCGCGTCCAGATTCGAGTGGATGTCGCTGAGGACGGCGAGAGGGCTGCGGTGCATGGGGTTTGGGAAGCTGGTGTCGGCGGCGGTTCAGAGGGGATGGAACGCGAGCGACTCGATCTCCGCAAAAACGTAGCCGATGAAAATGTTGACCTCGGCGCGGAGCGGGATCCGCTCGGCGTCGTCCGACAGCCAGACCGTCCCGTTTTGGAATTTGCCGTGCGCCTCCAGGGCGTCTCCCTTTTTCAAATTGATGCGGCGGATTCTGAGGTCGAGTTTGATCGCCTCGCGGGGCGATCCGGAGATCGTGATTTTGTCCGTGCCAAGGGACTTCATCTCGACCAGGAACGGCGAGTCACCCGGGAAGATGACGGTGGAGACGGTTTCGCCGGGCTCCAGTTTCCGGCTCCGGATGTAGAGCATCCCGGAGAAGAGATCTCTCAGGGGGGAGATCTTGATGTTCTTCCATCGGGCCGGATTTTCACCGGGCGGAAAATTCTCGCGGAGACGCCAGATCCCATCGGGCCTCGCGACGATCTGCGTGGTGATCGAACGCTTCGCGTAGTTTTCCCTTTGCACCGAATAGATGGTCTGGAAGTTCGGTGTGGACGAGGTTGCATCGAGCGTGGCGTCAAGCTGGTAGAGCACGCGTGCCAGGCCGGTCGTGCCTCCCGAGCCGGCGACCCTGACATCCCGGCCCTGATACCCGATGTTCACCTTCGCCCGCGCGGCTTCGATATCCGACCATCCGATCCGGAACTCGGCCTCGAACGGGCGGATCGGCGGAAACGGGCCGGCGACGTCGGATGTCAGGTTGTCGCGCCACCCCGCATGCGCGGCACAGGCCGAGAACAGGGCCAAGGGGAGGAGCGTCATCCGCAGGCGCGGCATCCATCGGCAGCGTCCCGCATCCTGTCCGACCGATCTGCCCCCCACGCTCTTTTTTCCGTGACGCATCGGTCCCATTCAGGGAGGAGGGATCAAAGGAACAATTCCTTCGGTGAGAAACCAGCCCTTTGTCCCTCCGGGTGCCTGGCCGTAGAACCACCGGCCGCGCTGGGAGAGAATATCGATGGTGGAGCCCTGTGGCAGGGAGGCGAGTTTCTCGGACTGGTCGGCGGGGGAGCTGCGCAGCGAGCTGCCGCCATTGGTGAGAACAACCGCCGTGTTGGCGAGCGAAATTCTCGGATCGCACAACCAGGCCGCCAAAACGAGGGAAAGACCGAGCAGCAGGGACAGGATCCCGGCCACCAGACGGCCTCCGCGGAATCCCCGTGGGAAAAACGCCGAGAGGCCGGCGAAGGCTCCGGCCCAGAAGAGCACGGTGCCCGCCAGACCCAGGGCGTCCAGGGGGATGCGTTCGACGACCCGTGTCCGCCAGCCCTGTTTCACCGGAGGAATCCCGAGTGCGACATTGGCTTCTTGCAGGGCTGATCTGGCGGGCGCAAACCGGGGGTCGAGGATCAATGCGCGCCGGAAGTTCAGGGCCGAGCGGGCTTCCTGGCCTGTTTTATTGAGAGCCCGGCCCAACTCGTAAAACACGGCGGCGCTCGGCGGGGATTTTTCGAGCGACTGCTCGAACAGCTTGGCCGCCTGGTCGTATTCGCCGTCCTGGAAACGGGCGCGGGCATCCGAGAGCAGGTCCGCCCTCGCAAAGGCACCGAGCGCGAGGAAAAAAACGAGCGCGAGTCTATTTTTCATACCGGGCCTCCAATTCCTTCAGAATCGACATGACCGATTGGCGCTCCTCCACGGAGGGCGGGGGCGAGCCGCCTGCGGCATACTTGGTTTCCCCGTGGCGCTCGATCACTTGGTGGAGCGAAGCCTTGGCCTCGGGGGACAGCGCGGAGGAATCGATTTTTGCCGCCGCAGCCAGATCGTCCGCCCCCGCATCCAATCTCAGATAAATGTAATCCCTCGCCTTTTCGTAGAAATCCGGAGGCCCGGCATCCTTGAGGCCCGCGAACGCGTCCCGGACGACTTTTTTCCGTGCCAGCTCCCGTCCGGCGCGTGATTCCGTGAATTTGCGCATGGTCAGAACCAGGACCACTGCGAGCCATGCGATGGCGAGCGACGCATTCGCGATCAGGAATTCCCTGCGGGAGAACAGGGATGTCCAACTCGTGGCCCCCCCGGCCATGACCGTGACATCCGGCGTGGAAGCCGGAGCGACCGACGGCGCGGGCTTTCCGGCTTGTGGCGTGCCGGGAGTGCCGGAGGCAACCGGAGGCGTTGTCCCGCCCGCCTTCGCATCGACCGCGAGCGGCTCCTGCACAAGCTCGGAATACTTGCCCGTGGCGGGATCGAAATAGGAAAATCGGACGCCGGGCGTCCGCGTCTGATCCTGGCGGGCAATGAGGGCGAATTCGTAGGTTTTCTCCCCGGTGAAACCGATGGAATCGGTGGACTGGAATTTGTCGGACGGAGGATAAGATCTCCAGCCTTCGTCGCCGGTCAAAACCGGCGCGCCCATGCCCTCGAAATTCCCCTGTCCGGAAACCGCCACCTTCAGGTTGACCGGTTCCCCCGAGGAGGCTTTCTTGGGGGACACGGTCGCCTCCATCGCGAACCTGCCCACCGCGCCGGAAAAGTCCTCGGGGCGGCCTTCTTTCGGGAGCGGCAGGACCTCGATCTGCGCGGGCTTCGTCTTGATGGTGACTTCGCGGTTGTCCGTGAACATCCCCTGCGGGAGGGGGAAATTGTTGAAGAAGTCCCCCATGCCCTGCGGTGCTCTGCCGGGCAGTTGCAGGCGGGCCTCCAGCGAGGCTTCGGGGATCTGCAGGGTCCCGGACTTCACGGCGGTGATCGCGCTTTGAAAGCTGAAAACCACGTAGTTGGCACCGTTCACCACCTGCTCGCGTTTTGCCGCATTGGAAAACTTTTGGACGGTGAGCCCTTCGCCTCCGAAGTTCGGGCGTTCGCCCACCTGGCCGCCGATCCGGGAGTTGAAATAAAACCTGAGTTCGACCGGCACGACCTCCCCGACATAGACCTTCCTTTTGGAAAGGACGAGATCCGCAAAAAACGGCTCGCCTTCCTCGGTGGGGGGCGGGAGCTGGCCCGGGGGGAGCGGGGCGGTGTTCTGGGGGAGAGCCGGTGTCTGCGGCACCCGCGTGCCGCCGCCCACCGAAAGCCTCATCGCCTGCGTGCGGAACGTCTTCCCTTCGATCCGGACATCGAAGGAGGGGATGGTGAACTCCCCTTCGAATTGCGGCACCACGAGATACGTGTAGGTGAGCGTCGAACTCATTTTGAGGTTGCGCATCTCGAATTGGGTGGACCGCCCGGCGAGGTTGATCCGGAGGCCCTTCACCTCGAGCGTCTGCGGCACGTCGGCCCCCCTCGCCCCCCGCACGGTGACCATGAGCTGGACAGGCTCGCCCACCTGGGCCTGGTTGGCGGACAGCCCGACGGCCACTTCCTGCGCGTGCAGGCCAACGGGCAACAACGCGGACAGCGCAAGGGAGACAAAAACTCGTTTCATAGTATTACCAGTCACGCAGGACCTCCTGGGATGCGGGCTGCTGGATCAGATTCACTTTTTCCTCCTCGGAGTTCAAGGACTTGAGGAGGGCGCGGGCCTGGGCCGGGCTCATCTCCCCGTCCTTGCCCTGTTCCTCGGAGGCGGCTGCCGCCCGGGCCTCCTCCGGGGATTTTTGATCTTTTTTCTGATCGCCTGCCGCTGTTTTCACTTCGCCCTCTTTCTTTTCACCTGGCGTGGGAGTCGGCGCGGCGTTTTGCCGGTCTTTGGAATTCTGGGACTCCTGGGGCTGATCTTTCCGGTCCTGCTGGTCCTTGCCCTGCTGGTCTTTTTTGTCCTGTTGTCCGCTCTGGTCTTTTTGGTCGTCTTTGTTGTTCTGGTCCTTCTGGTCCTGCTCCCCCCCGCCTTGCTGGTCCTTCTTCTCGTCCTTTTGGTCCTTGTTCTGCTGGTTTTGATCCTGCTTGTTCTGCTGGTCCTGGTTCTGCTGGTCCTGGTTTTGTTGGTCCTGCTTGTTTTGTTGGTCCTGCTTGTTTTGTTGGTCCTTTTGGTCCTGCTTCTGGTCTTTGTTTTGCTGGTCCTTTTGCTTGTCCTGCTGCTTGTCCTGCTGCTTGTCCTGCTGCTTGTCCTGCTGCTTGTCCTGCTGCTTGTCCTGCTGCTTGTCCTGTTTGTCGAGTTCCTCGAGGAGTTTTTTCACGATGTCGCGATTTTCCTGTGCCCGCTTGTTTTTTGGGTCGAGGTTGAGCGCTTCCGTGTATTGTTCGACGGCGTTTTTCCAGTCGGCTTTTTTGGCGGATTTGTCGGTGGCCGCCTCGCCGCGGCGGACGAGGGAATTTGCGAGGTTGTATGAGGCGTCTTCGCGGAGTTTGTTATCCTCGGAGAGGAGCGCGTCGGTGAAGTGGGTGATGGCCTGTTCGAAGTCGCCGAGTTTATACGCGGAGGCCCCGGCGTTGAACCGCACCGCGCGCGAGCCGGGAGAAGACTTGAGCTGCTGCTCGAAGGCCATCCGGGCCTTGTCGTAATTTCCGGACTGGTAATCCTGCAGGCCCGTCGATGCCGCGTGGAGTCCGGGGGTGAGGGCGAGCGCGGCCAGGGCCATGACGGCCGCCTTGCGGGGCGCGCGGGCTCTCCGCCGTTCTCCGAGGAGCAGCCAGAAAACCAGGAGGCCCACGGCAAAACCCAGCGGCCACTGGTAGCGCTCCAACGGCTGCCGCGCGGAGAAAAGCCCTGTCTCCGCGCGGTCCATGGGCTCGATGCCTTTTTGGAAGATTTCCCTGGCCGCATCCGGCCCGATGGGGACGAAGAACCCGCCGGTCGCCTTGGCGATTTCCGAGAGGCGGCTCTGGTCGAGGCGCGTCTGGACGGGTTTGCCGGAGACATCGCGCACAAAATCCTGGCGTCCGTCTTCGGAACGGAAGGGGATGAGCGAACCTTCCGGAGAGCCGATGCCGACGGTGAAGATGCGGATCCCGTGCTCCGCCGCCTTCTTCGCGGCGGCGACCCCGTCGGCATCGAGTTCTTCGCCGTCGGTGAGAAGGACGAGCGCGCGGGTCTGGCCCTCGGCCTTTCCGAATGCCTGTTCCGCCGTCGCGATGGCGGAGGCGATGTTGGTTCCGCCCTTGGGGATGACATTGGTGTCGAGCTCGTCAAGCGCGTTGATCACCGCAGTGTAATCGAGGGTGAGCGGTGCCTGTAGAAAAGAGGAGCCGGCGAACGCGACGAGCCCGACCCGGTCGCCTTTGAGCAGGCGGATGAGATCCTGGGTGAGGAGTTTGGCGCGGGCGATCCGGCTCGGCGCGACGTCCGTCGCCAACATGCTCCGCGAGGTGTCCACCGCGACGATGATATCGCGGCCTTTCTGTTTGACCTCCTGCTGGGTGAACCCGAATCGGGGTTGCGCGAGGGCGACCAGCACGAGACCGAGGGCGAGGATGACGAGAACCCCGCGGACAAGCCTGCGGGCCACGCTTACGGAACCGGCAAGCTGGTCCCGCAGCCGGGGGGCCACCACTTTGGAAATCAGGGCGCGTCCGCGGAGATGCGACCACACATACAGTGCCGCGAACACCGGCAGAGCCAGCAATCCCCACAGCCAGAGTGGCGATCCGAATGTCAGGGCAAGCGTCTCCATAATGTCTGTGATAGCAGGATCTCCAGCCCGAGGCACGCCAGGCCGGCCACCAGGAACCAGGGGAAGAGGTCGCGGTAGTTCACGATTTTCTCCACCTCGACTTTCGATTTCTCGAGCTTGTCGATCTCGCCGAAAATTTTTTCGAGCGAGCGGGTGTCGTTGGCCCAGTAGGCAACCCCGTTGGCGGTTTTGGCGATTTCCTGGACGGTTTTCTCGCTGAACTCGACTGGGACATTGCGGTAGACCGTGCGTCCGAAGGGGTCGGTGAAGGGGAACGGGGCTTCTCCGTTCGTGCCGATCCCGACCGTGTAGATCCGGATCCCCAGGGCTTTCGCGGCTTCCGCGGCGGTCAGCGGCATGACCTTGCCCGCGTTGTTGTCCCCGTCGGTCAGGAGGACGAGGAGTTTCGTTTTCGCTTCCTTGTCCTTGAGTCGGCTGGCACCAGAGGCGATGGCGGAGCCGATGGCGGTGCCATCCTCGACGAGGCCGATCTGGATGCGGTCGAGGTTCTGGATCAACCAGTCGTGGTCGAGCGTGAGCGGGCTGACGAGGTAGGGGCGTCCCGCGAACGCGATGATGCCTATCCGGTCGTTGGGGCGCTTGCGGATGAATTGTTCGGTCACCTTCTTGAGCACCTCGATCCGGCTCGCCCGGCTGGCCCCGATGGAAAAATCTTCGGCCAGCATCGAGCGGGACACGTCGAGAAGCAGCATGATGTCGACCCCGCTTGCCTGGACGCGCGTGATTTCGCTGCCGAGCTGCGGGCGGGCAAGCGCCACGATCAAGGAGCTCAGCGCGAGATAGGAAAGCGCCGCCAGAAAGGCCCCCGCCCGGGACCGCCGGCGCATGCCCAGCCGGAGCAGGGAGCCGGTGCTGGAAAAGGTCACGCCCGCCGTTCCCCCGAACCGCCCGCGCAGGAACGCGATGACCGGCACGAGGGCCAGGAGGAGGAGCACCCAGGGACAGGCGATGGTGATCCCGAAAAGCGTCATGGTTTTTCCTCCGCCGGTTTTTGTGGCTGGACCTCGGCGCGAACGAGTCGGCCCGCAGTTTCCAAAAGCCCGATCATTTCGGATTCCCCGGCTTCTGCACGGGCGTATTTCAGCAGGTCGGTTTTCTCCAAAAAGACCGCGAGCCCCGCCTTTTCATTCCCGGAAAAAACCGGGTCGGCGGCGATGCTTTCCAGGAATTCCAGGGAGGTTTGCGTCGTGGCGTGGAGCCCGTGCTGTTCGCGGATGTAGTTTCTGATGGCGTCGGAAACCGTGATCCCGAATGCATACGGGTCGGCTCCGGCAACGGTGCTCCGGAGTTTTTCCAATGCCGCGAGCGCCCGCTCCTTCGCGGTCGGCGGCTTTTTGCGGCCGAGCAGCGAACGCAGTCCCCAAACCAGGCCCGCCACGACCAGGACAGCTCCCAGAGCGGCGCACGCGACAGCCCATGCCGGCCAGGGGAAAAACCAAACCGGCCCGACGATATCGTGGATGGGGACAGGTGTTGGGGCTGGGGCGGCGGGGTTCATGCTGCGAGCCGCCGCTCCCGCTGTTCGAAGAACGCGCGCAACGGCAGAAGGTAGTCCTCAGTGGTGGAAAGCGGCACGATGTCCACCCTCCGGCTGCGGAAGAGGCGTTCGAGCGCCTTGCGCCGGACCTCTTCGAGATCCGCGAGGCCGCGGCGGACGCCTTTGCTTCCCGTATTGATGTCGACCTGCTCTCCGGTCTCTGCGTCTTCCAGCGTGATGATGCCCACGTCGGGAAGCCCGGACTCGCCCGGATCGCTCACGGGCATGGCCACCACATCGTGCCGTCGGCTCGCGACGGTGAGGGCCTTCGAGAAATCCGGGGCGATGAAGTCGGAGATCAGGAAAAGGACGGCGCGACGGCTGATCACGCGGTTGAGGTAGTCCAGCGCGCCCGCCATGTCCGTGCCCCTTCCCTTCGGCTCGAAATAGAGCATCTCCCGGATCAGCCGGAGGGTGTGCAGGCGTCCTTTTTTGGGGGGGATGAAAAGCTCGACGCCGTCGCTGAAGAGCAGGAGGCCGACCTTGTCGTTGTTGTTGATCGCGCTGAACGCGAGGATCGAGGCCACCTCGGCGGCCAGCTCGCGCTTGCTCAGCTCCACGCTCCCAAACATGCCCGAGGCGCTCACGTCGACCACCAGCATGACCGTCAGCTCGCGCTCCTCGGTGAATTTCTTCACATACGGGGCGTTCATCCGGGCGGTGACGTTCCAGTCGATCGAGCGGATTTCATCCCCCGACGCATATTCCCGCACCTCCTCAAAGTTCATCCCGCGGCCTTTGAACACGCTGTGGTACTGGCCCGCAAAACCGGCGTTCACCAGGCGGCGGGTCCGCAGCTCGAGGCGTCGGATTTTTTTCAGGATTTCTTTTGGGTCACGCACGGAAGGTTTAAGGGTTAAGGGTTAAGTGGGGCGCGCGGGCCGCCGGGTTCTTTACTTAAGCCTTAATTCTTTATTCTTAATGCTTCTTCAGGGCACCGGCAGGCCGGCGAAGATCTGCTCGATGATCATCTCCGGGGTGACCGATTCCGCCTCGGCCTCATAGCTCACGGCGATGCGGTGGCGCATCACCTCAAGCCCCACGGTTTTGACATCCTGGGGCGTCACGTAGCCGCGGCCCGCGATGAAGGCGTTGGCTTTGGCCGCGAGAGTGAGGAAGATCGTGGCGCGCGGGGAGGCTCCGTAGCGGATCATCCCGTCCAGTTTGAGTTTTGCCGCCGCAGGGTCGCGCGTCGCCCAGACGATGTTGACGATGTAGTCCTTCACCCGCTCATCCACGTAGATGCCGTTGACGATCCCCCGCGCCCGGATGATTTCGTCGGCGGTCACCACCGCCTGGACATCCAGGCGCGGCGAGGAAGTGGACATGGCGTCGAGGATGGCCCGTTCCTCCTCGCGCGTCGGGTAGCCGACATGGACTTTGAGCATGAAGCGGTCCAGCTGGGCTTCGGGGAGCTGGTAGGTTCCTTCCTGCTCGATCGGGTTCTGCGTGGCCAGCACGAGGAACGGGTCCGGGAGCTTGAAGGTCTGCTCGCCGATGGTCACCTGCCTCTCCTGCATCGCCTCCAGCAGGGCGCTCTGAACTTTTGCCGGGGCGCGGTTGATTTCGTCGGCGAGAATCAAATTGGAAAAAATCGGGCCCAGCTTCGTGGTGAACTGGCTTTCGCGGGGGTTGTAGATCAGGGTGCCGATCAAGTCCGCCGGGAGGAGGTCGGGAGTGAATTGAAGCCGCTGGAAACCGGTGTGGATCGAGTTCGCGAGCGTCCGCACGGTCAGGGTCTTGGCCAGTCCGGGAACGCCCTCGAGCAGCACGTGGCCGTTGGTCAGAAGCCCCACCAGCAACCGGTGCACAAGGTTCTTCTGGCCGATGACGACCCTGCCAACTTCGGAAAACAGGGGGTCGACCCACTGGCGGTTTTCTTGGACTTGTTGGGTGAGTTCGGAAGTGTTGACGCTCATAGGTTGAGTTTACTTTGTAATGACATGATTGAGTTGAAAATTGAGACAGGGCACCGGGGGATTTCGTTCAATAATTTTCGCGAGGAGCTCGCGCGCAAGGAAATCAATGGGCGGGTTCCCCCGGATCATCGCCCGCCCGCCCGGTGTTTCCTCCGGGCCTGCTTTGCGCCAGCCTCTTTTCATTCATCGGAGCCCGGGTTATTTGGAGGGGACCAGGTAGGGGCCGACATCAAAAGAATCGCCGATTTTCACCGCGTCGTATCTCCGCTTGTCGTTGAGCCAAACATTGAAGGTCTTTTTGGAACCGTCGTTTTTGGGGACCTCCACGGCGATGAGATACTCGCCGTCGCTGTTCTGCCCGCTGACGGCACCGGACCGGTTCAGCGTGATCTGCCGCTCGGGCTCCGGGTAGGGCTTGAACTCCTTCGAGACGATTTTGCCGGTCATCCTCGCCTCGGCTATTCCCCTGCCGCTTTGCCAGACAGCGACCAGAACGAACCCCACGACAAACACCCCGATCAGAACGGCTGTGACGATGACGCGTGCGGGGACTTCGGTTTTCACGACCCGGTTCGGTGTGCTCATGCCTTGGAAGTATCACAGGAGCATGCGGTGTTTGAAACAAATTATCGCGCCACCGGCCCGCTTCCCGGTTTTTTCCGCGATTTTTCTCTTGCTCGCTGCGCGGAGTCCTTTAGTTTCTCACCTCCCGCATGACGCCGGGGCCATCTGAATTTGCACCGCCGGGTGCGGGGTTCGTTGTCCCGGAATATCTGGCGGATTCAGAAAAATACAATGCCCACAATCAACCAACTGGTCCGCAAAGGACGCCGCAAGATCACCGTCAAATCGAAGTCACCCGCCCTGGTGAACTGTCCGCAGCGCCGCGGCGTCTGCGTGCAGGTGATGACGCGCACGCCGAAGAAACCGAATTCCGCCCTGCGCAAGGTCGCGAAGGTCCGGCTCACGAACGGCCAGGAAGTGATCGCCTACATTCCGGGCGAGGGGCACAATCTCCAGGAACACTCGATCGTCCTGGTCCGCGGAGGCCGCGTGAAAGATCTTCCCGGCGTGCGCTACCACATCGTCCGCGGGACGCTCGACAGCCTCGGGGTGGATGGCCGCCGCCGCAGCCGCTCCAAATACGGGGCCAAACGCCCGAAACCCGGCCAGGAAGACGCCAAGGGCGCCAAAGGCAAGAAGAAGTAACATTCCCGCATTTCGAATTTCGCATTCCAAAAAGTTATGTCCCGCAGACGCAGAGTCATCCACAAAGAAGTCAAGAAAGACGCCCGTTACGCCAGTCCGGTCGTCGCCCGCCTGATCAGCGCAGTGATGCGCCGGGGGAAGAAATCGATTGCCGAGCGCATCGTTTACACGGCGATTGACAAGAGCCGGGAGGGGAGCGACACGGTCGATCCCTTGGAGACGCTTAACAAGGCGATTGAAAACGTGAAGCCCCGCCTGGAAGTCAAATCCCGCCGCGTCGGCGGGGCGACCTACCAAGTTCCGATGGAAGTGCCCGCCGACCGACAAATTGCGCTCGCGATGCGGTGGATCGTCACTTTTGCCGGCAACCGCAAAGGCGTTCCCATGGAAAACGCTTTGGCCTACGAGCTGAAAGACGCTGCGGCGGGGCAGGGGAACGCGATCAAGAAACGCGACGACATGCACAAGATGGCGCAGGCCAACCGCGCGTTCGCGCATTTCCGCTGGTAGCCGCGTTCCCGCATCCTTCGATGCGAGCGAAGTGGGCGGCGCTTTGGGATTTTCTCCGGGGGATTCCGCCCGTGCGGTGCCTGCGGGTCGCCCTGCTGATCTGGGTCGTTTACGCGGGGGTCATATCGGCCCTCGTCGCGGTTGATCCCAAAGGCCACTCCGCCACGCTGGAATACCAGCGGGCAACCGGCAACTGGTGGTCGGGGAAGACCCTCTACCGGAGCCGGAACGGCTATCTCTATCTCCCGCAGTTCGCCGTCCTTTACACGCCTTTCGAGATGCTGCCCGACCGGGTGGGGGAGCCGTTGTGGCGGCTGGCGTGCATGGGCTCGCTGGCATGGGCGCTCTGGGCGGCCGCCTCGCGGCTTGCGCCGGAGAAAAAGGCCGCCGTCTTTCTCGTTGCGACGGTGCTGGTGTTGCCCTCGTCGTTTGCCAGCGCGAGAAACGGCCAGGTGAACATGCCGCTGGCCGCGTGTTTCCTGCTCACGGCGTTGGCGCTGGCCAGGGAGCGGTGGTGGTGGGCATCGGTTTTCCTGGCAATCGCGCTGGCGCTGAAACCCATCTCGCTGGCCCCGGTTCTTCTTTGCGGGGTGCTGTATCCCCGCCTGCGGCTTCCGCTGCTCGTCTCGCTCGCCATCATGGCGGTCGCGCCGTTGGCCCACTTCAACCCCGCCTACGCGGCCGGGGAGTATTCGGCGTTCGCCCGCAATCTCGGGCAGGCCGGAAACCCCAAGGGCCAGTCCTGGTGTGATTTTGCGGGCATGCTCCGCGTGTTTCGGGTGGACCTTCCCTCCTCTCTTCAACTGGTGATCCGGGCGCTGGCGGGCGTGTTGGCGCTCGGGCTCTGCTGGAAAGCCCGCAAAGGTTCCGACGCGTTGCGGGCGGCGTTCGCGTTCCTTTTCCTGTCCACCATTTACCTGATGCTCTTCAACCCGCGCACGGAGACGAATTCCTACGTGATGCTCGGGGCGTTCGTCGCCGTGTGGGCGGCTGTCGAGGGACTGGTCTGCCGCCGACCCGACATCGCGCTCTGGGCATCGCTTCTCGCCGTCCTCCTCGGGTCGGAAAATTACGGCTGGCCGATTTTTCCGGTGACGAATTTGTGGGCGAAGGCGCTCGCGACGAGCGTGCTGGGGATCTGGCTTGCGGTGCGGATCATGACGACCCCGCCGGAGAGGGCGGTTTTGATGGACAGGCGGTGGATTCCGGGGAGCGCACGCGACCCGCGTGCGGGGGTCGGCGACCCGCCGACCGGATCGGTCCTCTGATTCAAAACGGGTGAATGGCGGGTCGCCATTCACGGCACGCGACCCGCGTGCGCTCCCCGGACATGCGTGTTTTCACACCGTAAAGTGTTATGGCCTTCTCGCGGCCAGGGCCTCTTCGACCGCCGCGAGCACCGTCTCCACGGAAATGCTTTTCATGCAGACATTGTCGCGGCAGGACGTCTGGCGGTTGTTGGTCGCGCTCACGCACGGGCTGCAGGCGAGGCCGGCGGAGATCGTTTTGCAGCGGGGCAGGAGGACGCCAAAGAGACGCGGGGTCTCCGGCCCGAACAGCACGACCGTGTTGACGCCGGTGAGCGTCGCGAAATGGGCGGGGCCGCTGTCGTTGGTGACCAGGACATCCGCGAGGTCGTAAAGCGCGAGAAGTTCGCGGAGCGTGGTTTTCCCGGCGGTGCTGAAGGCCCGTCCGGATCCGACCGCCCCGGCGATGCCCGCCGTTTTTGCGGCTTCGGCCGGACCACCGGTGAAGGCGATGAAGACGTCCGGGGCCAGCGCGAGGATCCGTTTGGCCAGATCGACGTAGTTCGCGTCGGCCCAGCGCCGCAGGGGCAGCAGGTCGCTCGCGTTGGCATTCAGCAGAACGAGCGCGCGGGGAGGGCCGCCGCAGTGGTCGGCGACCAGTTTGGTCATCGCCGCGATCTCCCCGCCGGTTGGAATGAAGCGGGGAGGCTCGAAGATCCCGGGATCCGGCGGGATCCAGGCGAATTGGGGAAACGCATCCGGCGGCATGTCGAGGGCCGCGACGAGGCTCCGGAACGTGCTGCTCGTGTGGATGTGCGGGTTGTAGCGGGGCCGGTGGGTGAACAGGTTCCCCCTCCAGGGGCCCTCCATGAAATAGGCGTGGAAGCCGACACGCTTCGGGATGCCGGTCAGGAAACTGAAGGCGGCCGTGGCTCGGGAGAAAAATTCCAGATCGATCAGTGCTTCGAGTTTCAACCGGCGGATTTCCCGCAGGCGCCGGAGCGCGCTCCGGACGATTTTATCGAGGCTGCCGGTGTCGATCGTGAGGACGTTTTCCCGCGGGATCAGATCGTGGGCATCGAGGATGAAACGGTTTTCGTCGAAGACGAGGAACCAGACATTTTCGCGTCCGAACTTTTGGGTCGCGTCGCGGATGGCGGCCCCGGCGAGGACCGTCGAGCCCTGCTCGGCCAATTTGACGAAGAGCAGCCCCTTTCTGCCGGAGGAGGCAGCGGGGGGGGGGACGAGCCTGCGAACGAGGCCGAGAACCTCGCAGAAGAGGCAAGCCGCGCCGCCGACCCACCTGTCCATCCGTTGGAAAAGCGGGGTGTTCGAAGCCAGGTCGGCCATCAGATGGCGGGGGCGGTTATTGCGGGGCAGTGCATCCGGAAACCCATATCCTCCGGAAATCCCCGGCGCAACCCTCTTCCTTGATCCCCAATCCGCGCGTAACGCCAACGATGGGAGGGCGAACCTCCGTGTGAGCCCATTTATTACGGCTCAGACGGAGCTTCGCCCTCCCTCGCGTTATCGACATGTCGTCGAACCGCTCCCCTC
>Ga0172380_10001350_pt1 | contig 42377 bp, 70 predicted proteins | sample Leawe162metaG_FD_119747 | JGI IMG/M metagenome (GOLD analysis project Ga0172380, IMG submission 119747) | Leachate microbial communities from a municipal landfill in Southern Ontario, Canada - Leachate well 162 metaG | ecosystem: Engineered > Solid waste > Landfill > Unclassified | place...
CTCATTTGGACAATAAAACCCCCTCTGGGCCGAATCAGCAAATATTGAAGGAATCACCAAATGGCAGGCGTAAAGGGCAAAAGCGGGGGGCCACGCAAGAACAGTGGCGGCGCTCGCCCTGGCGCTGGCCGTAAGCCTCAATCGCAAGAGGAAAAGCTGACGATTGCCACAAATGGCGCTCAGACTCCGCTTGAGTTTTTGCTGTCCGTGATGAACGACAACGAGATTGAAGACCGTCTTCGCTTGGATGCCGCAAAAACTGCTGCCCAATACTGCCACCTGAAAAAAGGTGACGGCGGGGTGAAGGACGAAAAGCAGGAAGCTGCGAAGAAGGCTGGCGCTGGCAAGTTTGGCGCTGCTGCACCGCCTTTGCGTGTGGTGAATGGACGTTGAATATTCCACGGCCTGCTTAGATTGGGCAGACCGGATCAGGACAGGCAAGTCAATCATTCCCCCGCCAATCTTCCCTGATGAAGCGGCGGCGGCTGTGGCTGTCATGCGTGAACTGCGCATTGTGGACGCACCAGGAAGCCCCACAATGGGCGAGGCGTGCGCTCCTTGGGTGTTTGAGTTAGCGGCTGCCATCTTCGGATCATACGACTCGGAAAGTGGGCGTCGGCTGATCAAGGAAGTATTCGTACTGGTCAGCAAAAAGAACAGCAAAAGCACGGTGGCCGGGGCCATCATGCTGACGGCGATGGTTCGTAACTGGCGTCAATCGGCGCAGTTTGTGATTCTCTCGCCCACGGTTGAAGTCGCCACGAACAGCTTTTCACCGGCGCGCGACATGGTGGCAAAGGATGAAGAGCTTGATGCGCTGTTGCACGTCCAGAGCCACGTCAAAACCATCACGCACCGAGAAAGCAACGCGACACTGAAAGTATTGGCGGCAGACAGCAACACCGTCGGCGGCTTGAAAGCAGTCGGTGTGCTGGTCGATGAATTGCACTTGTTTGGCAAAGTTGCATCGGCTGAGAACATGTTTCGTGAGGCATTCGGTGGGCTGGCATCACGGCCCGAGGGCTTCATCATCTACCTGACCACTCAGAGTGATGAACCTCCATCCGGCGTATTCAAGCAAAAACTGGAATACGCAAGGGCGGTACGTGACGGAAAGATCATCGACAAAGGTTTTTTGCCCGTGATCTTTGAGCACCCCGACGACATGGTGGCATCCGGTGAAAACTTGCTGCTTGAAAACATGTGGATGACGAACCCGAACATGGGGTTTTCGGTTGATCAGGAATTCCTTGAGCGCGAGTTCAAGAAAGCAGAAATGGCAGGTGGTGACTCATTCCGTGGCTTCATGGCGAAACATGGCAATGTTGAAATCGGCATGAATCTCCGTTCTGACCGCTGGGCCGGTGCTGATTTTTGGGAAGCACAAGCCAAGGCGCCAGGACTCACGCTAGATCAATTGCTGGACCGCTGCGAAGTTGTCGATATTGGCATTGACGGCGGCGGTCTTGATGACTTGCTGGGCCTTGCTGTAGTTGGTCGTGACAGCGAAACCCGCGAATGGCTGGCCTGGACGCATGCATGGGCACACCCAAGCGTGCTTGAGCGGCGCAAATCAGAGGCGGCACGCTTCAAAGACTTTGAGAAAGACGGCGATTTAACGCTGGTCAAGCAGATCGGTGACGACGTTTACCAAGTCGCTGAAATCTGCGCCCGCTGCGAGGCATCCGGCTTGCTTGACAAGATCGGCGCTGACCCGGCTGGTTTGGGCGGAATTTTGGAAGCCTTGACACAAGCCGAGATACCCGAAGACAAGGTGATCGGAATTTCGCAGGGCTGGAAAATGACAGGCGCAATAAAAACGACAGAGCGCAAATTGGCTGAAGGTGGATTGATCCACGGCGGGCAGCCCATGATGAACTGGTGCGCAGGCAATGCCAAAGTGGAACCGCGCGGTAACGCAGTCATCATCACAAAACAATCGGCAGGGTTTGCCAAGATCGACCCGCTGATGGCACTTTTTAACGCGGTCACATTGATGGCGCTTAACCCGGAATCTGCCGGGAAATCATTCTGGGAACAACAATGAAACACCTAACCTCAATCCTGCCGGACGCGCTGATGATCGGCGGGGCCGCTGCATTGTCGTATGGGGCGTCATTGGTGTATTTCCCTGCCGGCTTCATCGTGGCTGGCCTGCTGCTGACGGCGGCTGGCGTACTCACGGCACGGGTGGCTAAATAATGGGCTTCCTGAGTCGCGCCATTGCCGAGCAGAAAAGCTACAGCACATTGGATTTGCTCAAAGAGATATATGGCGGCAAGTCAACGTCAAGCGGCCAAACCGTCACGGTAGCGACAGCAATTGAAGTCTCTGCCGTGTTCGCCTGCAATCGGGTGATCGGCAACGGCATGGCACAAGTGCCATTGAAGCTGATGCGCGAGTCTGCCAATGGTAGAAACAAACTGCCAGCCAAAGACCATGCGTTATACAAAGTTTTGAATATCAAGCCGAACCGCTGGCAGACAAGTTTCCAGTGGCGGCAAATGGTTTCGTGGCATGTTGAACTGTGTGGCAACCACTTTTCGTTCATCAATCGCGTGTTTGGCAACATCAAAGAGCTTTACCCATTCCAGCCCAGACAAGTCGAAGTTATTGACCTCGACAACGGCGATTTTGCCTACGATGTGACGGCCAAAAATGGAAGCAAGAAACGCTATCCGCAAGAATCCATCTTGCACATTCGCGGCCCGTCGTGGGATGGCATATCCGGCCTTGAAGTAGTCAAAATCGCCCGCGAAGCAGTCGGTTTGTCGCTGGCCTCCGAAAAATCAGCCGCCAGCCTGCATAAAAACGGCGTGCAAGCATCCGGCGTCTATTCGATTGACGGCACACTGAACAAAGAGCAGCAAGACAAGCTATCCGAGTGGATAGAAAAGAACATGGCCGGGTCTGAAAACGCCGGTAAACCGCTGATTCTTGACCGTGCTGCCAAGTGGATCAGCACGCAAATGACAGGCATCGATGCCCAGGCTTTAGAGACTCGAAAAAACCAGATTGAGGAAGTGTGCCGTTTCCACGGCGTCATGCCAATCATGGCGGGCTACAGCGACAAAGCCGCCACGTATGCATCAGCAGAGCAGATGTTTTTGGCTCATATCCAGCATTGTCTCGCGCCCAGGTGGACCAATTACGAGCAAACCTTCGACGCCATGCTGTTGACGGAAAAAGAGCGTGATTCCGGCTTGTTCACCAATTTCACCGAAGAAGGCATGTTGCGTGGCTCGATTGTGGACACCAAAGACGTGTTACTGGGCTACACCAATGGCGGATTGATGACACCAAACGAGGCACGATCAAAACTCGACCTCAATCCAGATTCAGATCCAGCCAGCGACAAACTTCGCATCCCGGCCAACATAGTGGGTTCAATTCCAAGTGGAAATGCACCAGAAAAACAAACAACTCAATAGCGGTAGCTGTTAAAATAGGCGAGCCGGTAAAGCTCTTGCAAAGCGATACCGGCTCTAAGCAAACAACCTCTATGAAAGGTCATCATGCCTAACGAAATTTTATCACCCGGCTTCTTGTATCGCCTAACATTTCCAAATGGCAAGGTTTATATCGGAATTACAAGCCGAACCGTAGAGCGGAGATTTGCCGAGCATTGCAAGAACGCGACAGCGGGCAGGCCACAAGCTGTGAGTCGGGCAATCGCGAAGTACGGGGCCACCGCTGTGATGGTTGAAACGCTTGTTGCTGCCCCGTGGGCCTACTTGGTCGAGCTTGAGCGGCGTGCCATATCGCACTTCGGAACGATGGGGGATGGCGGGTATAACCTCACCCTTGGCGGCGAAGGTGTTTTGGGATTGATTGCGTCGGATGAGACCCGCGCAAAACTCCGTACCGCGCAGACTGGAAAGAAGCTGAGCGAAGAGACCAGAGCGAAAATGCGCGAATCGTCTAAAGCGCGGGTGTTGACAGATGAACTGCGCGAGAAATTCAGACTCGCGAACCTCGGAAAGAAAAATCGACCCGAGTCGATTGAAAAAACGCGGCAAGCCAACATCGGGAAGAAGCTGCATCCTCATCAAATTGAGCAACTTCGCGCGCGGTCAACGGGGCGAGTAAAGACGGCATCGGAGATTGAAAAGCTCCGCGCTGCAAACCTTGGCCGCGTCATGACCTCCGACCACAAGGCGAATTTAAGCCGCTCTGCCAATGGCAGGGTAATGAGCAAAGAGAGCATTGAAAAGCAGTGGGCGACAAGGCGTGCGAAAGCCTCAAGCCTGACCGCAGTGTAGAGACGTACCAAGCCCGCAAAAGCGGTCTTTTTTACGACAAAAGGGAAAATATGACCACTAAAACACTTGATTTTGACTTTGAAGTCAAAGAAGTAACGCCAGCCGGAAATTTCACGGGATACGGCTCTGTTTACGGCATCGAAGACCATGGCGGCGACATCGTGGCTGGTGGTGCTTTCGCTGAGTCATTGGCGAATCTCGCGTCAAAAAACCGTATGCCCGCAATGCTTTTTGGGCACAAGGCTGGTGAATTGCCGGTCGGCGCTTACCAAAAGATGACAGAAGACCCGGCAGGACTGTGGCTGGATGGAAATCTGGCGATAGATACGCAGCGCGGCGGCGATTTGCACAAGTTACTAAAAATGAAGGCCATTAGCGGCCTCTCCATCGGCTTTGTTACGCGGGATGACTCCTATGACCGCGTGACTGGCATCCGCACCATTAAAAAGGCTGATCTCTGGGAGGTTTCGCTCGTAAATTTCCCTATGAACGATTCTGCCCGCGTGCAGACCGTCAAGAGCATAGAAGTTATTGAAACCATTCGTGATGCCGAGAGATTCCTGAGAGATAACGGAATGTCCCGCACCGAAGCCGTGGCCTTTATCAGCCGCGTCAAGAGTCTTGGACCGCGTGATGCGGGTGAAGACGATATGAAACAACTGCGCGATTCAATCCTGAAAAGCAAACGATTTTCATAGGCACCCGCCACCAAGCAAGCAACCGCCCACTGAGGCGGTTTTTTTACGTCCAAAAAGGAAAATATCATGCAAGTTACCCGCAAAAATCTGACGTTCGGCCTTCTCGCCATCGTCGCAGTCATGGCGCTGTTCGCAGTCGCCGGCCATCCGCTCATCAACCCTGAAGTGCTCGCCGGAATCGGCATGCTTCCCATGGCGATGAGTGGCGAAGTCACCATTCTTGAAATCAAGACAATCCTCGAAACCCAAGGCAAAGCATGGGAAGAGCACAAGAAAACCACTGATGCACTTATCGCAGCAAAAGCCGAGGGTAAAGCAGTTGGCGACCTTGAAGCAAAACTGAAAACGATTGGCGACGAGATGGACAAAATGTCCGACCTCAAAGCGCAATTTGAAGAAGTCATGCTGAAAATGCAGCGCCCTGGCAATGGCCCCGAAGAAAAAGCAGTTGCCGACGAGGTGAAAGGCTTCAACGCCATGATCCGCGCCGACTACCAAAGCAAGGGCAAGGCTGCCCCGGCACCTTTGGATGCCGCTGCTTATGGTGAGTACAAAAACGCCTTCTTCAAGCTCGCAGCCGGCGTCACCATCGACTCGCTGAATGCTGATGAGCGCAAAGCCCTGTCTGCCGGGTCTGATCCTGATGGTGGCTACATGCTGCCCCAGTCCACCGTGGGCCGCATGGTCTCGAAGATTTACGAGCAGTCCACCATGCGCCAATTGGCGACCGTGCAAAACATCAGCACCGACAAGATCGAAGGCATCGTTGACAACGACGAAGCAGACGCCGGCTGGGTGTCTGAATTGGGCGCTCGCAGCGACACGGGCACGCCCCAGGTTGGCAAGTGGGAAATCCAAGCGCACGAAATGTACGCCATGCCGAAGATCAGCCAAAAGCTGATTGACGACGCCGCGACTGACGTTGAAGGCTGGCTGGCTGGCAAAGTGGCCGACAAGTTCGCCCGCGTCGAAGGCGCTGGCTTCACCACTGGCAACGGCGTAGGCCAGCCGCGCGGCTTGTTTGCCTATACCACCGCTGCCACGGCAGACGACACCCGCGCCTGGGGCACGTTTGAGCACGTCAAGACCGGCGCGAATGGTGCATTCCACACCACCAAGGCCGACCCGCTGCAAGAGCTGATCGGTGCCATGAAAGATCAGTACCTGCAAAACGCGCAATGGCTGATGCGCCGTGAGGTGCGTACCGCCATTCGCAAGATGAAGGAAGCCACCAGCGACCGCTATTTGTGGGAGCCATCGTTGCAAGCCGGCCAGCCTGACCGCCTGCTGGGTTATGTGGCTCGCGTGGATCAGTACGTTCCCGCCATCGCCACCGGCTCCAACTCGCTGGCCTTTGGCGACTTCAAGGAAGCCTACACCATCGTTGACCGTATCGGTGTGCGCACCTTGCGCGACCCGTTCACGGCCAAACCTTACGTGGTTTTCTATTCCACGAAACGCACAGGCGGCGGTGCGATCAACTTCGATGCCGTCAAGTTCTTGAACTTCGCTGCCTAAAGCAATTAGCCCCTTAACCGGGGCTTTTTCAATTCTCAAAAGGAACCATCATGAACAACAATGATTTGCACAACAACATCCACCCGCTGATTGCCATTGCGCCAGTCGCGGCCCGCACCGACAACACCGCCATCGTGTCCACCATCGTTGACACACGCGGCTATGGCGCTTGCGAATTCGTCCTGGTGACGGGCACCAACACCGACGCTGATGTCACGTTTACCGTGCTGATGGAAGACGCTGACGAAGTGGCTTTCAACGTCACCAACGCGGCTGTGCCCGACTCTGGCTTGCTGGGCACAGAAGCCCTGGCTGGCTTTGCTTTCGGTGACGATGGCGAAACCCGCAAGTTGGGCTACATCGGCGGCAAGCGCTTCGTACGCGTGACCGTCACGCCTGCCAACAACGGCGCTGGTGACATCTTCCTGGCCGCAGTGTGGATTCTGGGCAGCCCAGCCCTGCTGCCCACCGCCAATCCTCCAGTCTAAAAACTGCTGCGTCATGCGCCTGAGAAATCGGGCGCATCTCAGAGCAACCCACTCAAGGAATAAACCATGCCCTCCGCAAACAGCCTGTTCCTCCCCAAGCGTTTGGCAGACGCCTACTTCACCGGCTCTTACAAGATGCTGCTGGTGTCGTCAGTCCCCAGCGAGTCCGACCTGGACACCTTCGACTTCCGCAGCGACATCGCCAACGAAGTTGCGGCTAGCGGCACTTACGCCACGGGCGGTGCTGCGGTCACTTGCACCGTGTCTGCGGTGGACACCACCAACAACCGCGTGTCGGTCACGTTTGGTGCGCCTGCTGCGTTCACCAGCGCGACCATCAGCGCCGTGGGCGGCTGGATTTACAAGGCAGTCGGCTCTGCTGCCACGGATGAGTTAGTGACGTATGTGGACTTCGGCGGCACGATCACCAGCACTGCGGGAACTTTCACTGTGACATTGAGTACGCCGCTGTACGTCAACCGATAAGGTTTTCGCGTGGCGCTTGTCTATGTCGGCGGCGTATCGGGTGGACGCGCTGGAGCAACTAACACCACCTCGCAGAGCCTGACCGGGCTGACTGGCGGGCTGGCGTCGGCACCCGCAGATGGCGATTGGGTTGTTGTTCAGGTATCGGTAGGCACAGCAGCTGCGTATGTGCCGAGCACGCTGGCTATTTCAGGCTACACCGCCGAGGCGATGCTGTCAAACACAGCGGTCACAAACCAGTCGTTTAGTCAGGTCAGTTACAAGCGTCAGACGGCAACGCCTGATACATCTATCACCATCCCCAGCAGTGGCAACGCACGCAATGCGCAGCGCTGGGAAGTGCATGTTTTCCGTGGTGTGGACATCAGCGCACCGGCTGCGTTTGCTACCGCCAATGGTTCGGCCACTGGTAGACCTAATCCTGTCGCCATCACCCCTGGCACAGCAGGGTCGTGGATCGTGGCGCTGTATTCCAGCTGCGCCGCTGCCGGTACCGCCTTCACAGCGCCAACCGACTTTTCCACGGACTGGCTTGGCGGGACAGTTGCTGATACCTATGACGTGATGTCGGGTGCCGGGTATTACACAGGATGGACATCGGGAGCATACGACCCGGCGGGGATCACGGCGGGCGGCACCACGGGCGCTACCGACAGTTGGACGGCGACCACCATCGCCATCAAGCCTTTGACATCGGTGGACGCAACTGGCACGGGCAGCTTGTCATCGAGCAGCCTGACCGCACCAGACACAGCGGCCACAGGCGGTGCCAGTGCGTCGGGGTCGGTCAGCGCCATCACGCAAGATGCGCCCACGGCAAGCGCCACGGGCACCGCAGAGGCAAACGGGTCGGTCAGTGCATTAGCTCTGGCTGCGCCCACGGGCGAGGCATCCGGGGTAACTCCGGTCAGCGCAGACGCCACGGGCGCTCTGGCAAGTGTTTCGCTATCCGCAGCAAACGCAACGGCAGCTGGCGGAGCAGGGGCAACAGGTGCTTTGGTGGCAGTCACGCAGACCGCCGCCACGGGCACGGCAACAGGTACAGCGACAGCAAGCGGGGCGCTGGCAACGGCCACGCTCACAGCCCCGACAGGCAGCGCAGCGGGCACAGTCAGCGCAACGGCTACCGGCACACTGGCAACGGCCACCTTGACAGCGCCCACCAGCGCGGCCAGCGGGTCGGCAGCGGCCAGCGGTGCGTTGGATGGCATTGACCTGACAGCACCCACCGGCTCGGCCTCCAGCGCGTCGGTGGTGAACGGCAACGCCAGCGCCCCGCTGGCAGGCATCAGTTTGACAGCAGCCACGGCACAAGCGGCGGCAGACGCACAGGCAGAAGCGGTGTTCGCATCGCTACAGATCAACCCGGCAACGGGCGCGGCGTTTGGTACGGCCAACACCAGCGGATTGCTGGCAGGCATCGTTTTGACAGGCATCACGGCGCGGGCACGAGGCACTGACCCATCGGTGCCGGAACCGGGCGCAATGGTGGCGGGAAGAACACAGACCAGCGGCAACCGCGCTGACAGATTTGGCTCAGACCGTGCCGCGCAACTTGGCGGCACACGTTTCATGGCAAGCAACGCAACCCGCCCCGCAAGGGACGCAAGGACAACACGCTAAATGGCACTCAAACTCATCACCGCTGCGACTGCGTTAGCTGTCAGTTTGGTAGAGGCAAAGGAGCATTTGCGCGTCACCGAATCGACTGAAGACACGCTGATCACCGCCATGATCACGGCGGCGACTGAAGTGGCAGAACAAATGACGGGCCGCGCCATCATGCCGCAAACATGGGAATTGACGCTCGACGCCTTCCCTGACGCCTTTGAGTTGACGCGCATCCCGGCAGCATCCATCACCAGCCTGAAATATTACGACGCTGACGGTGTGCTGACAACGATGGACGGTGCAACCTATACGCTGGACATTGCAGACGATTACGGCTTTGCCTACGTTGTCCCGGCTTACGGACTGACATGGCCGACAGCACGCGAGCAAATCAACGCGGTTGTCGTGCGTTATGTCGCCGGGTATGCCAATGCAGCCGCTGTGCCTGAAAGCGTGAAGTCGTGGATCAAGCTGCAAATCAGTGCGATGTACGAGAACCGCGAGCTGGAAGGCATCGCACAAACGCACAAGCTCGGGTTCGCCGATCACCTGCTTGACCGATATGTGGTGTACGCATGAGTGCCGGACAACTGCGCCATTTGGTCGCCTTGCAGTCGCAAGTAGCCACTCAAGACGAGCTGGGCCAGCCGTCAACCTCATGGCTCACAACCGCATCAGTATGGGCCGACATTCGCTACCAAAGCGGCCTGAGTTCGATCAAATCAGGAGCAGACGTGTCGGTAGTCAAGGTCTCCATTCGCATGCGGCACCGGGCCGTTAACGCCGGCCAGCGCATCACGCATGACGGTGTTGCGTTCAATATCGAATCGGTGTTGCCGGATGCGCGGCGGGCGTATGTGGATTGTGTGTGTGAGGTCATCAATGCTGACGTTTGACCTTAACCTCAAGGCGCTGGAAGCCGACCTCGACAAGCTGGGCGACAAGGCAATGAAGGCGGCGCGGCTTGGGGCGCGTGTCGGGTCTGAGATTTACTACCAAGCTGTTTTGGCAACGGTGCCTGTGTCCAAAAAAGGCCACTGGTTTCATGGCACATCGTTCAAAACGTCGGGGCAGAAATACTGGTTTGAATCCGGTTCACTCAAGTCTTCGGTTTACCAAGTGTTTGCCAAAGAATCGACGCCCAAGCACCCGGAATACCAGATCGCATGGAACCACCGAAAAGTTCCCTACGGCTTCATGGTGACATTCGGCACGGCCACCGGCTCCGCGCCAAACAAGTTCATCAGCCGCGCGGAAAACACAGTGCATAACCGCGCTGTTCTTGCCATGACGGACAAATTTAAACAGGTGATGAATGAGCGTTGAATCCGACCTGTACAACACATTGAAAGGCTTGGTGGCGAATCGCTGCTATCCCGACTTTGCGCCATTGGGAACCGTGCGCCCGTTCATCACGTTTGAGCAGACGGGCGGCGAGTCGCTGTACTTTATCGACGGCTCATTGCCCGACAAGAAACACGGCAGGTTCGAGATTGGTGTGTATGCCGACACCCGCGCAGCATGTGCCGCGCTCGCATTGCAAGTCGAAACAACTTTAGCGGCGGCCACCGTGTTTCAGGCCAGCGCCATTCACGCGCCGATTTCAGACTATTCAGATGAAGTGAAGATTTACTCAAGCACCCAGAATTTCAGCGTGTTTTCTACCCGGTAGAAGACGCCAACCCAAAAAGGAAGCCGCCTGTAACAAGGTGGCTTTTTTTATGCCCACCCTTGGGCGCAACCAGCCGCAGCAATGCGGTTTTTTTCCGTCCACTAAGAAAGGCTCATCATGAGTTTATATTTCGCAGAAGGCTCAAGCCAGCAGTTTTCCCAAACCTTTGCTGGTGCCAAAACCATCACGGCGCTCTCCAACGCCAACCCCGCAGTTGCCACCAGTGTTGCCCACGGCTACACCACGGGCGATGAAATCCTGTTGACCACCGGCTGGGAAGACCTGACCGACAGCGTTGTCAAAATCACTGTTCTGACTGCTGACACGTTCAGCTTGTCGGGCATTGACACCAGCAACGTGGCGTTCTTCCCGGCAGGCTCTGGCACCGGCACGGCGCAAAAGATCAGCGGCTGGACAGCCATCCCCCAAGTGCTGACTATCAGCGGCTCGGGCGGTGATGCTCGTTTTACCGACGTGCAATTGCTGGCAAAACGCAACGCTCTGAAAATCCCCACGGGTTTCAACGCTGTGTCCGTCACCATGTCGCTGGCCCACGACCCGGCCCAAGCGGGCTACATCACGTTGCAGCAAATCAGCCGCAACTTGAGCAAAGTTGCCTTCAAGCAGGTGATTTCTGGCGGCGCTGTGACCTACGGCTATGGCTACATCTCGGTATCTGAAATGCCAAAATTAAATAACAATCAGGTGAATACTGTCGACGCGGCAATGACCGTCATTGGCAGGGCCATCTCCTACTGATCCCCGGCGCAAGCCACCATCTGCACCGCCCATCCAGTGTCTTCCTTCGTAGGGAGCGCTGGGTGGGTATGGGCAATTTCCACTTCCCCTACGAAAGACCATCATGTCAAAGTTAGTTCTTGGCAAAACGCCTGCCACCTTCAAGCCGTTCGATGTCAAATTCACGCTGCCAGACGGCACAGAGGATGCCATCAAGGTCACATTCAAATACAAAACACGCTCGCAGTTTGCCGCCTTCTTGAATGAGTTGTTTTCAGAGTCTGGCGAAGAAAAAACGGCGACCGACGAAAAAGTCGACTTTGAAAAACTCTTTGCCAAGGGTGGCGAAAAGACAGTTTCGCACCTGTCAAAAATCATTGCCGAATGGGATTTTGCAGAGCCGGCCACCGCAGAAACGCTGCGCGCCCTGCACGATCAAGCGCCCGCCGCCGCTGCTGCCATGACCAACGCATTCAGCGCCGCCTGCACCGAGGGAAAGCTGGGAAACTGACCGGCGCAATCAATGCCATGTACAGCAAGACGGAGCCTGAATCAAATCCGTTCCTAGCTGGCATGGCAGCGATACAAGCCGCTAAAGAGTTTCATGTATGGCCGGAAAACATGCCGGCAATTAGCCTCTTTTCCACTTTGTCAACACAGTGGATTCTCGGGCCTGGTGGTGCCACTGGGCTGAATTACATCCCGCTATTTCACCGCATGGATCGAATGCACCTGTCAGAGCAGGATTACGAATGGATGTTTGACGACATCCGCGCTATCGAGTCCGCCGCATTGACATCAATGAACAAAAAAGACGACTAACTATGTCCGATACCCAAATCAATGTTGGCATGAATGTCGATGCCGTTGTTACCGGCACAGACAAAGCCAAGCGCAAAATCAGTGAGCTGGGTGGCTCTGCGCGTGATGCGGGCAATGAAGCAGCCAAGGGCATGGCTTCCATTGGCAACGGCGGCGAGGCGGCTTCGCGCAAGGTAGAGGCAGCAACCAAAAACACAATCAATTCGATCCAGCGCCAGATCGCGGCGTTTGAGGCGGGTGACAAATCCAGCCGAAAGTATCAGGAATCACTGGCCCGTATGCGCGGCATTGACGTGGCTGCGCTAAAGCCTTACCTTGACCAACTCGATCAGGTGAAGCTAAAGCAAAACGCCGCGACGACTTCACAGGAATCCATGACCGTCGGATTCTCAAGCATGAAGATCGCAGCCTACGCAGCCGCCGCGCTTGGGGCCTTGGGCGTTGCGTTTAAAAACATCGTCAATGGTGTGGACGCGCTCAATGACCTAAAGGACGCTACCGGCGCATCCATTGAAAACATCAGTGCGCTGGAAGATGTGGCGCTGCGCACCGGGACAAGTTTTGACACCGTGGGCGCTACGCTCATCAAGTTCAACGGCGTGCTAAAAGACAACAAAGCGGGCACCGCTACCGCCGAGGCATTTAAAGCCATTGGTGTCAGTGTTGATGAATTAAAGGCACTTGACCCAGCCGAAGCACTGCGAAAAGTAGCCGTAGCGTTTTCAGGCTTCGCGGACGATGGCAACAAGGCCCGCATCATGCAGGAGTTGTTTGGCAAGTCAACCCGCGATGTCGCCGCGCTCATGAAAGATCTTGCCGAAAAAGGCCAGTTAGTCGCCACGGTCACAACAGAACAAGCGGACGAAGCAGGAAAGCTCAATAAAGAGTTTGCGGCCATGAGCAAGAACGTCACTGATTTGGCGCGTGACATTGCTGGCCCGCTTGTTTCCGCTTTCAATGAATTTATCAAGAAGCAGCGCGAAGCCAAAGAAAACGGAAAGTTTGGCCTTTTCACCTCGCCCATACAAGCCGAGCTTGATTACAACTCAAACAAGCGTACCGGGTCATGGTCAGAGCCTGGCAATGCTGGCCGCGGCAATGTCAACCCGGAGTCTGTCAAACCAGAATTGGCCGGCCTGCCGGATACTGCATCCATAAAAGCCGCCGCATCAGCATCAGCCAAGGCGCTCGCAGAGCAGAATAAGGAACTTGAAAAACAATCTTCCTTACTGTTGGAATTGTCTGGCTACAACAAGAGTTACACCGAAGACGTGCAGCGCCTCGTTGCCATGCGCAAAGAGGGCGCACTCACCGAAGCTGCTTACTCACAAGCTGTGACTGACTTGATAGCCAAGCAACCTGTTATGGTGGCGCAGGCCAAAGCCCAAGCCGACGCACAAAAAGAACTGAACAAAGCCCTCGACGAATTTGCCAGCGCCAACAGCAAGGCACTTGCCAGCGCCAGCGATGAAGTCGCCAAAGCCCAAGCCAGCTATGACGCGCACGGCAAACTCGCCAGCGTGTTGCAGGAAGAAGCATTAGCTCGCCTTGAGAACTGGCGCATCATCACAGCAATGGGCGGCGAAGACACGGGCGTTCTTGACGCGCAGATCGCTGCCAAAAAAGAATTGATCCAGATTCTGCGCAACGGCGAAGTGCGTGACGCCTCCGAGCAGGCCGCCAAAGACATGATGGCTGATCAAAAGAAGGCCGCTGAAGAGTCGGGCAAGTTCTGGGAAGACGCCTTGATGCGTGCTTTCGAGTCCGGCAAGGGTTTCTTCGAGTCGCTGTGGGACACCATCAAAAACACACTCAAGACGCAGGTTCTCAAGGTCACGGTGCAGGGTGTCATGGGCACGCTGGGCATTGGCGCATCTGGGGCTGCGATGGCGTCGGGTGGCGGCACTGACATTTTTGGTCTTGCCAACACAGCGTCAAGCCTCACCAACCTCTACAGCGCCGGTTCATCCATCATCAGCATCGGCGGGCAAGTAGCCGCCGGCACAATGAGTATTGCCAACGCGCTGGGAACAATGGCGGCCAACGCTACCGGAACGGGCATCAGCGGCCTGCTGGCGGCCAATGGCGCTTACGGCACCGCTGCTGCTGGCACAGCCGCATCCGCCGCTGGTGGCTTGACCGCTGGGCTTGCCGCCATCCCCGGCTGGGGCTGGGCTGCTTTGGGTGTGGCGGCTGTGGCGTCCATTTTTGGCGGCGGCGGTGAAACCCGCAGTGGCGCCACTTATGACAACGTGGGCGGCGTGGCACGCTACCAGCAAGGCCCATCGGGCGGCGAGATTGCCGGCGCAGAGGCCCGCCGCCTGTTCAATGTGGCCACCGACAGCATCACCGCCGCGCTGGCTGCTGTGGGCAGCAAGGCCAAGCTGACCGGCTTTACTGCTGGTTTGGAAAGCTCTGGCAATGGTAAAGGTTTTGACTTCGCTGGTGGCTTCATCGATGGTGTGGGCTTTGGCGAGTACAGCGGGCGCGAGGGCGACAAAAACGGCCAGTTCGGCCTCAAGTCGCAAAGCGCCGAGCAAGCATTTGCCAATTACACCACCCAACTCAAACAGGCCACGGTGCAAGCCTTGCAAGCCGCCAGCGATGTGCCAAAAACCATCAAGGACATGCTCAGTGGCATCGACGCCAACACATTGACTGGCGAAGCGGTAGACGCGCTGCTGGCAAACATCAATGTGGTGGTTGGCACGGTCAATAATCTCAGAGAAGCCGTTAAAACACTTCCCTTTGAGCAGCTAAAAACCCTCAGCTTCGACGCCGCCGCTGGCCTAATCGCATTTTCAGGCGGCATGGAAGCATTGGGTGCCAACCTGGGCACCTACTACAGCAACTTCTACACCGCCGAAGAACAGCGGGCGCAGACCATCAAGAACATCAACGCCGCCACCGCCGGCAGTGGGCTTGATGCCGCCACCGCCACCAAAGAATCTTTCCGCGCTCTGGTAGAGGCGCAAGACCTGGCTACAGAGTCGGGCCAAAAGACCTATGCCGCGCTGATGGCTGTGAGCGGCGCATTTGCCGGGTTGACGCCCGTGCTGGATGGTGTCACCAACGCCTTGTCCACCAGCCTGGAAAAAATCGTCAAGTCCATCGCAGACATGCGCTCCCGCGCCGAGTCTGCAACCGCTGGTGTGCTTGACAGCCAAACCGCCATCGCCGACGCCTACACCGCCTCGCAAGACAAAGTGGCCGGGGCACAAGAAACGCTCAATGCCCTGCTGTTGCAGTCTGCTGACAATCTGCGTGCCTTTGGCGGCACCATCAGCGATTTCCTTGGCCAGCTGGTGCAAGACAGCGCCAAGACACAAAGCCTGAGCAGCCTCAAAGCCGCGCTGTCGACCACCGCTGTGCTGGCGCAAGGCGGCGACGAATCCGCGCAAGGCAAGTTGTTGTCACAGGCCCGCGCCGTGCTGGATCGTGCCCAGTACACCAGCACCAGCGCGGCAGACTACGCCCGCAACGAGTCGTTCGTCAAAACCCTGCTGGGCGGTGTGCAGACCAGCATCAGCACCCAGTTGCAAGACGCCCCCGTTGCCGCCACGCTCGACCAGCAAATTGCCACGGCAACACAGAATCTTGCCGACGCGCAAGCCGAGCAACTGCGCTACGCTCAGCTTGCCGCCGACACTGGTACCAACATCGTGACCAGCACCGACCGCGTGGGCGATGAAATAACGCTGTTGCGCGAGGCTTATGACGCCGCCGTGCTGGAGCAGACCGCCGCTAATCTTCAGTTGGGTGTGGCACTGGCCGCGCTCGACACGCTGGGGCTGAGTGAATCTGCTTTGACCGCGATTGTTGCTGGCAACACCACCGGCACCGCCGCGCAAAATGATTTTGCCGTGGCGCTGGGTGTGACCTCTGAGAACATCGCATCCCTGCAAACGGCGCTGGGGCTGAATGACGAAACCATGTCGGGGCTGGCCGACAGCCTGAACGCGGTGGTCGGCAACGCCATCTTTGCAACGCTGTCCGACGCGCTGAAAGTCCCGGCCCCGGTGTTTGCTGATCTGGCTACCGAACTCAATGTGTCTGCCATTCAAATGGGCCTGCTGGCTGGTGCGCTGGGCACGCCGATTGGACTGTCCACCGTGGCCGAGGGCTACCTGATAACCGGGCTTGTCCTGTCATCGACAGCCACAGAAACCATTGACGGCGGGTTGTCTCTGACCGAGGCCAGCGCCCAACTGTTGTCCGGGGTGCCACTGACACAAGCTGCCGTTGACGCGCTGGTGGCAGGCATCGCCATCAACCCCAACACTGACGTGACCACCTTGGCTGGCGGCTTGACACTTGCCAAAGACAGCACCGCCGCTGAAATAGCGAAAGGCTTGGTGCTGCAATACGGGTCAAGTGCCGACAAACTGGCCGCTGGCATCACACTGAGCGACGAAGCCGACCTGTTGGCATCCGGTCTGGTGTTAGCCCCGGATGCAGTCGCACTCGCAGAGGGCTTGACGCTGAAACTTGGCGTCACCGAAACCCTTGGGAAAGCGTTGGGGTTGAATGATGAATCGCTTGCCGCCATCCTTGCGCTGCAAAAGACCATTGGCGAGAATGATATTTATGCCAATGCTGTCACAGCCGCTTATGGCTCAGTAGGCCGGTCTGGATTTGAGCAAGACGGCATTTTCGACGCCAGCAAAATCGATGTTGGAGGCTACCAATTCTGGATTGACAAGCTCAAGACCGGCGCGGTGCAAATGGCTGACTTCCAGAATGCGTTTCTGCAAGCTGTGGTGGCTTATGACGGCACCAACGCAGCCGCCTACACCGCCGCCAAATCCACGGCGCTGGGCTACCTGCAAAGCGGCATCGACCTGCCTCAATACGCCGTGGGAACCAACTACGTTCCCAATGACGGCCCAGCCTACTTGCACGCTGGCGAGGCGGTCATTCCCGCCGCCTACAACCCGGCAGCTGGCGGACAGGCGGGAAACAGCAACAACGCCGAACTGATCAACGAAATCAAGGCGCTCAAGCAAGCCGTGCAAGCACTGCAAAAAGCAGCCGACAGCAGCGCCGCCAGCAACAAGCAAACCGCCGACACACTCAAAGTTGTCACCCGTGGTGGCCGCGCCATCCAGACCGAGGCATTCGCATGAGAGTCACCATCCCCGTCCCAATCACCCCGGCCAAGCTCGTCAGCAGCACCGCCAGCGATGTACACAACCCCGCTGCTTATGACGCAGGCACCACCTATGCCTTCGGGGCCATCGTGTCGGTGGCCGCAGACTTTGCAATTTACGAAAGCCTGGAAGACGGCAACATCGGCAAGACACCAGGCACCGAGCCGCTGTACTGGCGCAGGCTGGGGGCAACCGAGGCCGCTTACAACGCAGGCACCACCTACGCGCTGGGGGCAACCGTGTCCAACAGCAACAGGGTCTATGAGTCGCTGCAAGCAAGCAACACCGGCAACGCCACGCCTGTTCTCCCTGAGACACAAACCGATTGGTGGATCGACGTTGGCCCGACCAACAAGTGGTCCATGCTGGACGCCAGCAGCAACACGCAGACCGTGCAGGCCAGCCCGCTTACGGTTGTCATTGCTCCCGGCGCACGCTGCAACACCATCGGTGTGACCGGCTTGGCAGCGCAAGCCATCACCATCTCGGCCACCAGCGTCTTGGGTGGCGGCACCATCTTTAGCCCGGTCACGCAAGACCTGACCATCCGGCAAGTGGTGGACGGCTACAGCTATTGCTTTGAGCCATTCGGAACGCGGCCATCGGTGGTGTACTTTGAAGTGCCACCGTTCAGCGATGTGATCTTCACCATCACGATCAGTAGCACCAACGGCAACGTCAAGTGCGGCAGCGTCATTGTGGGCAACTACGTCTATCTGGGCCAAGCCGAGTACGGCGCACGCGGCGACGCGCTGAACTTTTCGACCATTGACCGTGACCTGTACGGCAATGCCACCCTGATTCCCCGGCGCAGCGTGCCCAAGACCAATCAGACACTGGTGGCCGACGCCATCTATGTCAACAAAATCCGTGCTGCCCGCACCGCGCTCAACGCTGTCCCGGCGCTGTGGACAGGGCTTGACAACGACAGCAGCAACTGGTTTGACATGCTGGCCGTGATGGGCGTCTACAAGACTTTCGAGATCACCGCCAGTGACTTCAGCCGCGCCACCGTTTCACTTGAAATCGAGGAAATTTAAATGCCAATACCCGTCATATCTGTCACACCCCAGACCACATCGCCCAGCACATTCAGTGCTGACATGGACACATGGATCAGCGAACAAAATGCATGGACTGCTGCTGTCAACGCCGCTGCCAGTTTGTACGCGGCCTCGTTGTTGTCCACCAGCACGACCTCACTCACCATCGGCATGGGGGCGCAGTCGCTGACCGCGCAGGCAGGGGCTGCTTACAGCCCCGGCATGGAAGTGCTGATTGCCTACACCACCACACCCACCAACCGCATGGTGGGCACCGTGACCAGCTACGACAGTGGCACCGGCGCGCTGGTGGTGGATGTAACCTCCATCGGTGGCTCGGGCACCTACGCAGTCTGGAGCATTGCCCCGGCCAGCGTTACCAACTTCGACGGTCAGACCTTCACCAACTTGGTGCTGGCCGGTGAAATCACCGAAACCCCCTACACCCTGACCGGCACCGACATCGACCCAGCCAACGGCACCATCCAGAGCAAAACGCTCTCCGGCACTTGGACGGCGACCTCATCGCTTACTACCGGCCAAAGCGTGCTGCTGCACATCACCAAGGGCGCTCATTCGATTGTGTGGCCGACGATGGTGTGGGTGTACGGTGCGCCCACGCTGTCTGCTTCGGTTGTGAGTGTGGTGATCCTGTGGAAAGTCGGCAGCACGCTGTACGGCTGCTACGCAGGGCCAGCATCATGATCAATCTGGCACGGCGATTGTTGAAGGGGGCGGCGGCTGTTTTGGCAACGCGAATCACGGCTATATCGGGCTACAGCGCATCAACCAACACAGACCGGGCAAATGGTATGGCTGTGGATTCTGCTGGGAATCGCTTGCTTTGCGGGGTTGCCGTTGCCAGCCCAAGTTACGGCTGGCTGGCGAAGTTTGACGCCACCGACACACTTCTTTGGCAGCGCAAGCAAAGTCTCACGGCCACGTTTTCAAGTTCGCTATCAGGCGCCGATTCATCAAACAATGTCTATTTAATCGGCGCTGGCTACGTTACGGCTGCGCCCAGCTTGCCGACGCTGCTCAAGTACAACAGCTCAGGAACATTGCAGTGGCAGCGGCAGTTGAGTGCGGCAGACACAGCACAGGCATCGGGGCTGTCTGTTAACGCTTCGGGCGACACCTTTTTGGCACTGGCGTTCACCCCCACTATTTTCTACGGCATCGTCGCCAAATACAACAACGCGGGAACGCTACAGTGGCAGCGAAAACTCAGTTCCACCTACCTAGTTTATGTGCGCGGTTCTTGCCCGACGCCGAGCGATGACTCGTTGGTGGTTGGCACTTTTAGAGATGGCGCGAACGCCACCGCCAACGAGCGCGGGTTTGTCGTCAAATACAACACCTCGGGTGTGGTTCAGTGGCAGTACAAAATTCACTGGAGTATTCAAAATTTTTGGCTTACTGCGGCGGTTGACACCGCGACGGGCGACATTTACCTTGGGGGTGCGTCTTACGTCAGCACAAACCAATTTGCCGTGCTGACCAAGCTCAACAGCAGCGGCACACACCAATGGTCACGCCAACGGTCTGTTGCTGGAACACAAGTGAATGCAATAGCGGTTGACCCGGCCACTGGCTACGTTTACTCGTACTCAAGTTTGGAGACAACCGTCGTTTGCATGAACGCCAGCGCTGCCGTGGTATGGGAGCGCTACATCACCGCAGATACCGGCGCACGGATCATTGTGTCGGTTTTGTCGATTGTTGGCGACAAACTGTTGGTGGCCGGGTATGCCAACCACTCTGGCGCATCAAAAGGCGATGATGCCATACTGCTTCAAATGCCGTTGACAGGTGGCGCCGCCACTGCCGCCGTTGGCTACATCAACGTCACCACCCCCAGCGCATCCACCTGGAACACCATGACCGCGCCAACCAATGTGGCAGCGGGACTCACCGACGCAGCAGGCACCGCAACCGACGCGGCAGGTGGTGCAACAGACGCGGCAGGCGATCTCACCTTCACAAACTACTCAAGCTAAACCATGAACTACTTCATTGACCGCACCACCAATTCCGAATTGACCGAAGCGCAGTTTCGTCGCGCCACACGCGAACGCGCATCGCTGGGCGATGTGATCCTGCCAGAAGTGGCCGACGCGCTGGGCTACGACCTGATCAACCAGTTGGACGAACCGTTGCACGACACCAGCCGCAAAAAAGCCGTGCCGGGCGACTTGGTGCCCGTTGGCAAGGCAGCGTTTGAGCGCGGCTGGGTGGTGGTTGACTTGACCCCGGCAGAGATTGACGCCAAGGCCGCAGAGTACGCCCTGCAACTTGAACTTTTGCGCAACAAAAAGATGTCCGACATCAACAGCGCACGGGCGCAGGCAGACGGCAGCTACTTTGAGTTTGGCGGCAAGCAAATCGACGCTGACGCTGACAGCATGCGCCAGATCAACGCCATCACCGGCTACGTGGCACTGTTCAACGCCTTCCCGCCCGGCTTCCCAGGCGCGTGGAAGACGATGGACAACAGCTACCTGCCGCTGCCCGACATCGCCACCTGGAAAGCCTTGGTGCAGTCGATGGCTGTCACCGGCACCAGCAACTTTTTGAAGCAACAGGCGCTGAAAACCGATGTGGCGCAAGCGGCGAGCATGGCGGCTATTGAGTCAATCCAGTGGTGATCTGACATGCTGCTTGACTTCCTCATCTGGCTTGACATCACCCTGTGGCGTTGGGTGACGCTGGGCCGCTACCCGGTGGGTGAAACCGCGTCTGCTGCCGCCTGGCGCATGAAGATGGCCGGGCGCAGGCGTGGCCGCGTGGCCGTGGCGCTGATCGACTGGCTGTTTCGCCCGTGGCAAACGAATCATTGCCAGAACGCTTACCTGTGGCAGATTGAAATCTACCAAAAGGACTGACCCATGCACCAGAACGCCGATATGCCCAACTACCCACCCATCCAGCCCCGAGCGACGGACAGTCTGATCCAAGTGATTGCGGTGCGTCTGGACAACTTGCACGCCGATGTGTCCGGGATGCGGGATGTCCTCAAGGAGCTTGCCACCGCTGTGACCAAGCTGGCTGTGATCGAAGAACGCCAAGGGCAAGCAGCGCAGGCTTTGGAGCGTGCATTTGGTGTTCTTGAAAAGCTGGAGTCCACCATATCCTCCAACAAAAAAGAAATTGATGACAGGATTTCAACGCTTGAGAAAGCTCAACCGTTGCAACAGCAAACCAGCACATGGGTGAGCAATGCAATATGGCTGGCGGCTGGCGCTGCGGTTTTGTACGTCGCAAAGAAAGTGGGGCTGGTATGAGCGAAACCGAAGTCTACTTCGACAGACTGATCCAGTTTTGGAGGTGGCTATGGAGCTAAGTCCCGACTGGAAACTGATCGCCACCAAAGCGTGGTCGATGCGCTTCATTCTGCTGGCGGCTGTGTTGAGTGGATTCGAAGTGGCCCTGCCTATCATGCGTGAAGCCATTGAGCCGCTGGGCCTTGTGCCTCCGGGTGCGTTTGCCATGCTCAGTTTTGTCGCAACTGCCGCCGCTGGCGTGGCTCGGATCGTGGCGCAACCCAAGGCGGGGCTATGAACATGGAAGACTTCTTTGTTTACCTTGGGCTGACGGTTGTCGCGCTTGCCGCTGTTGCTGCAATTGGTTATGCGTTTGAGTTCTTGTACATGATCAAGGACTGGCTGTGAGCACCACCCGCAAGGCCATTGCCGGATTGACACTGAGCGCGGCTGCACTGTTCGCCCTGGTGATGGAAGAAGGCTACACCGACAAGGCCGTGATTCCAACCAAGGGCGACCGGCCAACGCTCGGTTTTGGCAGCACGATCCATGAAGACGGAACACCCGTCAAGCTGGGCGACAGCACGACACCGACCCGTGCGCTACTCAAAGTGAAGGCGCACATCGACAAGGAAGAAGCCTCATTCATCCGGTCCCTTCCTGGTGTTGAACTGCACCAGGGCGAGCATGACCTGTACATGAAGTGGGTCTACCAATTCGGCACGGGCAACTGGTGGAAGTCGAGCATGCGCAAACGCTTGCTGGTGAGTGACTACAAGGGCGCGTGTGATGCGCTACTGGCCTACCGCTACGCAGCAAAGTACGACTGCTCGACCCTTGTCAACGGCAAGCCGAACAAGCGCTGCTGGGGTGTGTGGACGCGGCAACTTGAGAGGCATGCTGCTTGCATGGCGCTGCAATGAAATCAGACCGCATCCATCATGCCACTCGCGTTAAATCCAAGCGCAGCAAATACAGCGGGAAAGGCAAGAGCATGGCTGAAACGCCCGCAATTTGCAGTTGCTGGATGTGCGGCAACCCTCGCAGGTATTTTGGCGATCGCACCGTGCAAGAGCGTCGCGCCATTCAAACGGAAGGATGGGACGACTGATGAACCTAACCATGATCGTCACCGTCGTTTCTTCCGTTGCCGGCTTTGCGCTGGCCTGGAATCTCCAAGCACATCAAATCACCAAAATGGAGTTGACACATGCAAATGAACGCATATCCATCCAACGGGCAGCACGAGCCACGATTGAGCGCACTTCTAACGCGGTCATCCAGGCGCAGAACGCTGCGGCGGGCCGTGTGGCTGTGCTTCGTCGTGAGTCTGACTCTGTTCGTGTTTCTGTTGACGGGTTGCGCGACGACCTCGACGTCACAAGGCGAGCCGCTGTCGCCACCATTGATGCCTGCAATCGCCACGCCGCTACCGTCAGTAAGCTACTCGTCGAGAGTGCAACAGTTAATCGAGAGCTGGCGCAAGCGTGTGACGGACATGCATCCGACGTCAGAACCCTTGTAGACGCATGGCCAAAGTAGCTAATTTGAACCCTACTGATGGCATAGTTTTTTATACCATATGGTTTTCTATACCATCACATGCGCCAACGCCATGCGCCAACATGCGCCTATTTTGAATAAAATGATAGCGCCATCGCAATAGCTGTTATGCCACACGAGACATTAGCATGCTTATGTCGTTTGTTGCCACATCAGGTAGTGAAATGGCTTAACCATGCGGGTTAGCGGCTGATTTTTCGCGCATAGATTTCAGGTTTATGCGCCTGATTTCCATAGCTACGGAAAAACATGCGCCAACGATTTCAGCGAACCGCTTGAAGCCTTTCAACTTTCGCCCGGTAGTGGTCTGCTGTAATCTTTTGGCTGCTGTGTTGCAACAACTTGCTAGCACCTTCCATGCTGTCTGCCAGATTCGCAGCGCGTTTTCTCAGATCTCTGAGCCATAGCCCCTTGAGATCGTTCTTTAGTTTAGGGTGGGCCTCTATCGCAGCTTTACGGGCCTTATTCCATCTGCTGTGCAGCATGCTTTCAGACACCTGTCTACCTGTCTCGCTTGCCAGTAGCATCACGCAATAGGCTTTCATGGCTTCGCGCCGTTCAACCAATCCAGTCAGCACCGGGCTTTCTGCGACGACAAATTCAGCGACCTTCGCGGTCTTGCTGGCCTTGAACCTCAACACCCCATTGACCGGCATTCGGATTGTCCTGACGTCGGTAATCCGCATTCCAGTGCTGGTGGCAATGTCCATCGCATCCCTCAGAATCCGGTCTGCATGCTGGTAAACCGCTTCAAACATGGCGTCGGTCACATCGACAAGCCGCGGCGCTTCCTTGTTTTTCCAATCATTCGCCTTCAGGCCCAGCGCCGGCCATGCAAGCTCGGTCATGCCCCACAGTTTCGCCTTGCCCCACACCAGCTTAAACACGGCCATTTCCCGATTCGCACTGATCTTTGCTGATCTGGCATCGATGTATTGCAACAGGGTTTGCATGCGCACTTCATGCCACGCCATTTGGCCGAATGCAGCTTCAATGCTTTTCAGGTGGCACTTGTTCTGATTCCGGGTGCCTTTAACGGTGTAAGTAGGCAGCACATCAGAGCGCCACTTGTCAATTGCCTGTTGAATGCGCCCAATGGTCAATGGCACACGATTGTGCAGGTTCTCCCACATCGCCACCGCTGTTTTGTAGTCTGTGCCCAGGCGCACATCAGGCACGCCATTGCCGCGATTGTCGAAAACGTAGTAGGAATAGACCTGCCCGTTTTTGCCACGATATATTTTCGTTCTAAGGCGTGGGTACTTCGACTTTTTCATTTGCTTTGCCTTTCGCGCTTGCTCCGCAAAACGGGCAGTAGCTAAAGATCATGTTGCCCGTCACTTTCTTTGGCTTCTCCCCGCCTTTTTTAAGCGGAACGTATGAAAACCCTTCGTAATTCATGTAAGGCTGCAACACCATCGTGTTGTTCACAATTCCGAAGCCATAGCCTTGCAGCGTTACCTTGTGGTCACGTGCGTCAGGTGTGGACTCTTTGAAACGCGCCGTAAGCTGTTCCTCAAGCTCTGTTTTGCAGTTGCAATTCATTTAATCCCCGCTAAGTTAAGACCACCCGAACTCACAATATTACGCCCTTCAATCCAGCCCTGCACATGCACCCGCGAAACGATCAGCCGTGTTCCGTCTGCCCTGTGCGGGATGCCGTGCTGCTTGAGCCACTCGCTTTGCTTGCCAGGGCGGGCCATGCCGGTGAGCTGGTGCAACTCCAAGACGTTCAAGTATTCGTTCATTGCTTCACCCCCTGTTCACACTTCCCAAAAGCACGCACGACAAGCCAGCCGACGTATTTCATGGGTGCTCCTTGATGTTGTGGGTAGCTTCTGCGGCTTTGACACCAAGATTGAACGCTGTCAGGTGGTGTTGCGCACCGATGGCGTCCATCCGAAAGTCGCGGTTGTTTTCAGCAAGCTCAATCAGCGGCAAGTCTTTCGGGTACAGTTTGCTGAACTCTGCCTTGATCTGCGTGACGGTCAGCGGCTTGGCTGGCTGTGCTTGAACTGTCGGGTTGCTGGAGTAGTGCCTAAATAACAGCACCATCGCATCTTGCCCACAAATCATGCCTGTTTTCCACTTCGTGAGGATGCTTGAAAGAGGCTCCTGCTTCGGTGCTGGCTGTGCCTCTGCCTCTGCTATGGCGGTACGGAGTGCGACAATAGCGTCGGCTTGCATTTGCGGGTCTTTTGCTTTTACTGGGGTGGCTTTCTCAAGCGCCTCAAGCGCCTGTTTCATTGCTGTGATGCTCATTTTGATTCCTTTGCGTGTCGTGTTGCATAACCCCAAGCAGCCGCCCATGTACTCGCTTCGTTGCGCCAATCCCTGTCGATAAATGACTGCCCGTAGTGAGTCTCAAAAGCCTCGATCATGCCGGGGTACGGCGCATCAGGGCCGCGTCCGATACCACCACAGAACTGCGCCCAAGATTTATCCACTGTTACAGGGCTTTCTGTGCAGCCACATTTGCACCCAGTCAGAGCCGGGCATAGTGCGTCGTGTATTTCTTCGTTGGTTGTCATTTTGATTCCTTCACTTTTATGTCATAGCGCATGTATTTCGCCAGTCTGTTTTTTTCATTTGCGTATGCTTTTGCAGCATCCCTAGCGATAAACACGCTGTCGATGCCTTGCATTTCAAATCCCATGTACTTAGAGTGAAGCATCTTGACGACGATATAAACCTTCATGAAAGCACCTCCTGTATTGCGGTGATGGCCTCTGTGCGCCTATGTCTGCGGGTTTGGCTATCAGTGTCTTGATCTGCTAAAGCCCCCAACGCCTGCTCCAACACCTTGCGCTGTGCTTCGATCTTTTTGTTCTGCCGCTGCATGATTCCGATTGCGCTTCTGGGGTTCTCTTGGATGGTTCGTTGATTGCTTATGGTGTCTTCTGGCACCGGACCTTTCAACCGTTCAATCTCCGCATCACGCTCTTGCAGGGCGGCGTCAAGTTGGAATGCGCGCACAATTGAGATTGTGGCTTCTTGATACGCAGATTGATACGCGGCTGCCCAATCTGCTTCTTTAGCCTTCCATTTGTCAATCTCCGCATCACGCTCTGCGAGTGCTGCACGGAATCTTTCATTTTCAACCACCAGTGTTTGAATAACTTCCGCCCATTCCCGTGCTCGTACCGAAGTCACTTTTTCGTCAATGAAAATGCTCCGCAGATCAGCGGCTAAGTCTTGTGGTGTCATTTAGCTTCTCCTTGCATGGCGGAGTCGATGGCTGCGTCTAATGCACCGCCTGTGTATTTTTGGAAAGCTACTGCAAGATCAACACTCGGACTTCCAAGCATGTCCATGTCGCGTAGCCACCGATACCTATCTGCATCCTCACTCACTCACTCGCTCGACTTCTGCTTGCAGGTCGGTGCGGGCTTTTGTAATCCCATCTGCCTCTTTGTGTACATCGTCCTTGTAGATTGTTGAATGCGCTTTTGCCATTGCATCGGCCAACTCCATGATTCGGTTTGTCATTTCATTCTCCTTTGCGGATTGCGTCGGCAAAAATACTCGCCCCCAGCCCGGCCCCGTGGGAGTGCTGATTGCGTACATCGCGGTTTAGGTATTTCGTTGCGTGTTCTTCACACACCTTCGCACACCGTTCACGTTCAGCCATAGCCCTACGGTTGCCGTAGTCGCGGATAGCGTCAAACTCACACATCAGCCACTTCATCGTGTGCGGCTCAGGGTGATCCGGCAACTCCACCACGCTATCCCGCAGCGACTTGAGTTCAGCGGCCAGTTTGTCGCGCTCTTGTTGAAGTGTGTATTCCCGCTTGAGTGCGTTTTCGTACAGACGACTCAACTCATCACGCTCAAGAATCAGCTTCCCACCCATTTCAACCATTGCGTGACTGGCAGCTATTGCCCGGTCAAGCTCGCGTTGCAGGGCTTGTTCGCCCTCGGTGATTTGTGTGATCATTTCTGCTCCTTAAATCTGCGCAATGCGCGTTGCAACGTTGTTTCGCACACGCCCAACTGAACTGACAGGTAGCGCACTTTGTAGCCCTTTGCGATGCTCTCGGCTACTTTCGCCACCTGCTCATTGCTCAGGATGGGCTTGCGGCCCTGCCGGTTGCTTGTGGTACGTGGATAGACGCCGCTGGTCATTTCAGCACCCACAGAATCAGCCCGATCAGCGCCAGATCAGCCACAGCAAATATGCCAATCGTGCGCCAGAATTTGCGCGATTCGGCTGGCGTCAGTGGCCGGCATGAACAGGTGCGGCCTTGGTTGCATGTTTGGCTACAGCTCATACCAGTCCTTCAATCAGCCACGCGGCCAAAAATGAGATAAACAGCATTGCCAGCATCATTCCAGCAAGCGACCATGCCCAATGTGTCGGCTCGGGTTCGCGCTCTTTGTGCAGTGTTCCGCGTTGTCCAAAATCGTTCATGATTCAATCCTCTTAAATTCGATGACCCAGACCCATGGGTTTGCGTCCCATGAATCGGCGCCGTTGATTTGCTGCCAGATATGCTTGTAATGAGCGACACAGCTTCCTTGGCGCGAGTAAGGGTCAAGCGTCTCTCGGCCTGATGCAACATCCAAGTTGCGCGCGCCCTCTGCTCTTGCATCACCATCGCTGATGTCTTGCAGCCGCTCGACGCGCACGGCGGTGATTTCCAAGGTGATGCGGCTGGCAGCGCGCGGCATGAAAATGCTTGGCTTCCACTTCACACCAAACTCTTTGCGCGCGTCATATCCATACGATCCTGGCTTGATGTCTGCCGCATAGACGTAACGCTGCATCGGCCCACTAGGAATAGGGCGGTGTTCAATTCCTGTTCCTAGCAGGTCGGTAAATGTCTCACGCACCCAAAGCCGGTCTCCTGGCTGGCCGTAGGGGCAGCGGATTGCATCGTCAAAGCATGATGCGGCATCATCCCACCATAGCCCCGAATGTCCTGAAATTACCCAGCCACCAATTGGGTCTGTTGCAGGCATTTCAGCCATAACTGCATCGTCAGGGAATTGCTTTTTGAGGCCCCGCCGTGTCTGCGTTTTGCTGCCGTCCAGCAGCGCCCGCACCATGGGCGCGCTGAACAAAATTGGACGTTCTTTCATATCACCGCCTTATATTGTTTGCGCCCATCCTGGACGCGGCTGCTTAATTTCCCGGCAACTTCAAGTGTCAGAACGCACATGTGCTTCTTGCGTGACTCGCTGATGATCTCCGTGGGGATTTCTGAGGCGTAGCACCATGGATTCTTTGCGATGAAGTCAAGCGCCTGATAGCTTGCACACCTCTGCTGCACTGTAGGCGGGTTGCTTGTTGCCCAGTAGTGACACATGCGCTTGTCACCTGCGCCGGAATGCTCATATTGAACAAGTCTTCCTAACTTTTCAATCGCATGGCGCAGCTTGGAATTTGACATGCCCATGTTTTTCATCATGTCGCGTTTTTCAGTGATGCCGTGTTTCTCAAGATAGGCCAGCACAATATCTTTGGTCGCTCCGAAGTCGCAGCGTGTTTTGCGCTGGGGCTTTGATGCGCTTGTCATCGCAAACGTAGAGGGGGTGTAGGCTGGTTGCCAGTGTGTTTGGATGTTCATGGTTAAGCAGCCTGGTTAAGCAGGTCGATGTTTGCGTTGGCCTTGGCGCGCAACTGGCTCTCGAACTTGCGAACCATGGCCGCGAATGCGTCCAGGTCTTTGCCAAGTTCTTCAATGCGAAGAAGGTTATCGCCGCGCTCAATTCGGTGAATGACAAGCCCAAGCCCGACACTCTCAAGGTCTGGCGTCCAGAGCACCAAGTCAACCCACTCACGATCCAGGAACAGCAGGTAGCCCAAGCACTGGTCTATGTAGGCGCTGTAATCTTCTTCGATGACCGTGGTGAACAGGTTATCGCTGCCCACCATGGTTTTGATTTCCAGAACACCGTCACTGCCAATCAATCCGTCTGGCGAAAGGCCGAACATGCCGCAGTCGGTGGCAGCGAAGCCGACTTCCTGCACCATGTAGCCGGTGGTGGTTTCGTAAGCCATGCGGGCGAACGGCTCTTGCTCCTGGCCAAAGCGCATGGCGGCGTTCTGAAACACGTCTTCGGCCTTGCCGCCCAGGCGTTCCCTGGCCACGTTGCGGGCGTACAGGGTAGCCTTGCCTGATGGTGCACCGCTCTTCAGGCGGTCGCGCGCGTCCTTGAGCTTGCTTCCAGTGATGCGGCCCTTGCGAATGGCGAACCAAGCATCGGAGCCCTGTGGGGCGTCGTGGAATGTGACTTTCATGCTGCTACTCCAAAGGTGTTCAGTTGCTCGTCGTACTTGGCGTTCAGGATTTTTTGATCTGCTGTGGGCAGCCGGTCAATCAGTGGGCCAATGGCTTGCAGGTCATCGGCATTGAGCGCTTGGCAGATCATGGTCATCACCTCCTCGAATGTCTTTGTGGGCTTTTTGACTTCGACATCGACCGTGTTTTTTAGCTCGACGCCACGGCGCACAACGGAATCCTTGAATTTGTTGTAGGCGTCCATGTCCTTGGATGGCTTCATGTCAGCTACGCCTTTTTGCCATATCGTGGACAAGGCCACGTCGCTGATGGCGGCTGATGCCTGCTTTATCCAATCAGCCAGCGCGTCAGGTGAATAGCGCTTTGACGTGTTGTTGTCGATTGGCGCGAATCCTTCGCCGCCCTCTGTATTCAGGTGCTGGATAGCTTCATCAAGGCGACCTGATCGCTCGGTCTTCGGCCAGTATTTGTAGGCCTGCTTGACCACTGTTTTCTTGATCATCTCCGATTCGTCGGACGCCCACGGGCCACCGCTTTTTGCTTTTCCGTCCTTGAAGGCTTTCCATGATTCGGAGCGGTCCCGAATTGAATAAATGCTGTCAATGTCCATGGTGTGCGTCAGGTACTCACCATCAGGCGTCTTGATCACCACATAAGCGCCCTTGATCGCGCCGCGCACCGCAGCAGTTGCAAACGGGTCATGGCCGTGCGTTGGCGGCTTGTCAAACCCGTTCACGATGAAATTGTCATGCTCGCGCACAATATTGGCCTGAGCCCATAAGATTGAGCCGGATGCCACAGCCAGGTCAATCAAGCCCATGTAGCTAATGTCCAGGCAGACCATCATGGCGCCCTTGACCTTGCGTGGCACTAGATAGGCCTGCTTCTTGGCTGGGTTCAGGCTGATGCCGATAGCGGCCACGTTGGTGATGGCGTTCTCCACGGCCTGTCGGTTGCTCATGGCCACGGACATCATGAAGTCCGAAGCACCAAGAATTTGCAGGGCAAAGCCAGCTTCCTTGTCGAAGTTGATGCCACGATCAACCGCGACCGTGGTGAAGTTCTCGCGCAGTGCATAGACTGCCTCCGAGAGTAATGCAATGTCGTTGCTCATGATTGATTCCTAATTGATGAATGTGATCTCATACGCCCGACGCAATGCATACATGCGCGGGTGCTTGACGCGGTACAGCCGGTAAAGCTGGATGAAGTCTTTGAGTTGGTTCATGATTTATCCTTGTGCACCGGCATCAATGCGCCCCATCCGCCATCAAATGTGAACTTTGCTGTTTCCATGCCGCGCGGTTGCAGAATGCAATTCGGCAGGGTTTGCAGCAGCCGCAAATAGGCGACTGAATATTGCGAATCGCCTACCGGATGCTCTTTGAATGCCTCTTTTCTGCCGTCGCATTTGTAGCAAGGCACTTTCTTTGAGCCGCTGAATGCCTTGCTTGATTCTGTGTATCCATCGCCGCCACACTCTTTGCATTCATAGGTGTGCGTGCCGTGATCAAACTCGCCTTCACCGTCGCATTCATCACATTCTTCGTGGTACATGTAGCCACTGCCATCACACACAAAACACGGCTCAGCAGTTGGCAGGACGATTCCGGCTACCGCAATAGCAGACGGCATTTCAATCGTGGCGAATTTGTCGAAAGCAGTCTCAAGGCTTTCCAGCGTTGCCACATAATCGCCGTCATCGTCAATGCAGATCATGATGTGGCCATTGCAGGCAACAGCACCATGTTTTGAGCGCATTGGCGCTTTCAGGTGTGTGCGAACTTCATCCTCATTCGCTAAGAATGGTTTCAGGTCAATCGTTCTCATGACAGCACCCACGACAAAGCCAGCACAAAGCAGACAATCGCCACAATCGTCCAGCCACTCGTATCGCGGCGGCGGGTGCTCTCGATTGAGGCGGCGTAAGCTGTGCCAGACATGCGAGCTGTGCGGCTGTCTAGTGTGGATGCGGGGTAGCTCATGCGACAAACTCCAAAGCTGTCAGCTCGCTGATCTTCCTGTCAATCGACGTAACCAGCGCCTGAAAATCGGCCATTGCTTTTTGCTTTTCAGCCTTGAGTTGTTCGATTTGCTTGCCGCGTGGATCGAAGTCGTCGGGGATGTCAACATCTATTGCGTATGGCATGACGGTGATGTGGCCGGATTCTTTCATCTCAAATGGAAAGAACGAAAACTTTTCGTCGTCGCTAAATTCGTCGTCGCGGTACAAGATAAAACCTTTGATTTGCGTTTTCATGCTGCGCACCCTTCTTCCACTGGCGCCGCGTCACTCGGCTGCTGGCTTGGGAGCCGGGCCTCTGCCTTGGGTTTCAGCCGCCAAACCCAGTCGGGATACGCCCTGCCTTCATCATGAATCGGCATGATGATGCCGAAGAAGTCGGTATTTCTGTTGGACACCACGGCAATACCGCCGTCCTTGTCAGGCTGGAGCAGCGACACACTGTCGTACTTGTCACCGCCGCCCAGTCGGATAGCGCGTCGCGCCAGTGCAACGTACTCGGGATCTATCGCGTTCTGTAGCTGGCACACCGATGACTCGCGCGGGATAACTTTTTTCCAGTCCGGATACTTTCCATCGACTTCCCATGAACCAGACTTGGTGCCGTGTTTTGGCTGCACGTAGACCTCAAGGGTAGGACCCTGTGTGCCCTTGGTGTCTTTTGCCGGCTCCATCACGACGGCCAGCCGGTCATCAATGATCGTTAGCCGTTTGAGGTCAGAACCGGTACAGGCGGCTTCCAGTCGCTTGCCAATGCGCAGAATGGCCGGGCGGTCAATCGTTCCCTTGGTGTCGCGCCAGATACCCATGGCGTAGCCATTGGTCCCGACAATCACAACGCCGCCCGATTCAATGGGTTCAACGTAAACGCCATTGAGGTAGTAGCGAATATCGTCATGGGCTTTGAACTGGCAAATTGCCGCAACCAGGCGGGCAGATACGTTCAGCTTCATGGCGGGCTGGTCTTCCAGCGCCAGATTGATATGAGGAATAGCGTTCATACGGCCTCCATCCATTTCAGATACGCGCCAATCTTGGCTTCATCGCTGTCCAATTTCGCCTTGCGTTTCAGACTCGCCAGCACTTCGGATTCGATCTTTGCTTGCAAGCCCGGAACCTTCTCGACCAGCTCAAACACATCGATGGCCCCAGCGTAGGCATACACCAGCCACACGCGCTCTTTTGAATCAGGATGGGCATCACCGCCACCGGCAACAGCTTCGTCGTGCTCAAGGTAGCAGCGCAGCGACAAATGCTCGTCTGTGGTGTAGGTGTGCACAATCAGACCCGAAAGGTCGGGGGTGGCAGGCATGGCGGCGTGCGTAGCATGGTGATCAATGGCTTCGCTGGCAAGCATTCGGATAGATGCCAACTTTTCACGGCGGCTGATGTCATCAACGCAATTGACGGATGCAAGCGCATTGATATGGTCAAGTACGTGCTTGTCGCAGCTTGTTTGCGCAAACTGTGGCTTGATGCCGCAGACTTGGGCGGCTAGGGCTACCATGTTCATGCTGTCACCTCAACGCATTCTTGTGTCTGTGTCTCAATTGCTGGCGTCCACAACTCGGCGTGCTTGTCAATCAGCACCAGAGCGGCGCGGTATTCTTGCGCGTAGCTGTTGTCGCCATGCTCTGCGGTCAGGGCAAGTTCAAACTGATCGCGCGTGTCAAAAAAACAACCGGCTCGAATCATCACGCCAGCATCAGTTATCCACGCTTGCAAATAGTCAGATCGTGACCCAATTGGGCCAATGGTGAAGAATGGGCGATCACCAACGAGCTTATTTCCGCTCAGGTAGGCACCACTCAGGTAGGCACCGCTCAGGTAGGCACCGCTCAGGTAGGCACCGCTCAGGTAGGCACCGCTCAGGTAGGCACCGCGCAGGTCGGCACCGCTCAGGTCGGCACCGCGCAGGTCGACACCGCTCAGGTAGGCACCGCTCAGGTCGGCACCGCGCAGGTAGGCACCGCTCAGGTAGGCACCGCTCAGGTAGGCACCGCTCAGGTAGGCACCGCGCAGGTCGGCACCGCTCAGGTCGGCACCGCGCAGGGCGGCACCGCTCAGGTCGGCACCGCGCAGGTCGGCACTGCTCAGGTAGGCACCGCTCAGGTAGGCACCGCTCAGGTAGGCACCGCTCAGGTCGGCACCGCTCAGGTCGGCACCGCGCAGGTCGGCACCGCTCAGGTCGGCTTTTGCCGCCGTTGCTTTTTCAAGCGTTTCACGCATCGACATGCCTGATTCGCCCTCAAATAACACAGCTCCGGTAAATCGGCGCTTGATCTGGATTGGCGCTGAGGCCGCTGCATTTGACATGTTTACTCCTTGGTTAATCTGGCGTACCGGGTAGGAATCGAACCTACAACCTTCGGCTTTGGAGGCCGCTGCTCTGCCAATTGAGCTACCGATACATTCACCGCTAACAAAACTGTGGTGCTTGCACCTGGAGCGCCCTCTGCATCCTGTTGGGCTTACTGGCTTCGTATCGCTTGCCATCTCGTTGCGTTTTGTTTTGCGTTGAAGTGAAGTTTAATACAACCTAAACCAGTAGTCAAGCAAAATCTAAACACTTCCGCAAAATAATTTACGGTTTAGTGATTTTTTTGATCTGGTTCGTCGGCTTGTTGCAGTGCCAGCATCACCGCCCAGGCGCGTCTGCGCTGGGGTTCCGGCATGGTCGCAAGGGCGCTAGCGATGCTTTTTACATCGGCAGGCCATGAGTTTGGATCGTCTTCGGTGAAATCAAAGTACAGCTGCGGAAGTTTCAATTTTTCCTCCAAAGCCCTCGCAGCCCTCTCGCCGAACACGCCACCAGCTTGCAAAAGTTGCGACAGCCTGCCTTTTGATATTTCGGCATCCCTGAGAAAGTCCGAACGCTCGTCCTTATACCTGGACGTAATCAATCCCTGTAGGCGTTGGCGGCGAATGCTGTTCATTTCCATAAGGTACACGAAAGCGTTTAGGTTTCTCTTGACAATAACGTTTAGGTTGTAGTAAACTCATTTCCATGAAATTAAACGAATGGCTTGATGCGGTCGAAGGCCGAACCAATGCAGTAGCCGCGCATTTCGGGGTATCGAAGTCTGCCGTTAGTCAATGGCGCGGCAGAGGGGTGCCTGTTGACAACATGAAGTCTTTGCGTGATTTCACCAATGGCGAAGTCACATTGGAAGAACTCATTCCAGAGCCACAAGAAGCTATCGCGCAGGCCACAGCATGAGCGAATACCTTATGCGTCCACTCCTCATAGCCCGAACAATGGTGCCAATGACACGGGATCAAAACGCGAACCTGCGCAAACTCCTCATCGACCAAGTCGGCAGCGAATGCCTGTTGATCGTGATTCCAAGTCACATAGAAATTCATAACTTGGGAGTTGGCCAATCCATCCCAGCAGGCCAAGTCATTACCGAGAGGGTGGTGTTCGTGAAGGAGCCCCGCAAATCCCCATTGGCTGCGTTCGTTGGCCTGTTTCGAAAACCCAAGGAGGCCAGATATGCTCAAAAAAGTCAGCCTGCTGATGGTGTTTTTTATACCGAGTAAGTTATGACCGACAAAACCGAATTGCGCGGACTTTGCCCGTCCGAGCTTGCCCAAGCCCTTGACGCCATCGCAATGAGCGAAGGAATGGATCGCAACACCTACGTTGTCAAAGTGTTGGATGCAGAGGTGAGGAAAGTAGCACATAAGCAAATGATGCTCGCCCGCACGCTCAAGGGCAATCCGTACTTAATCCATGAGGGTGGGAATGAGTAAGCCCGCCACCCTTGCGAATACGCAAGCACCCAAGAAACTCACCGCGGCTGAACGCACTGCCAAGCTGCTGGCCGTTCGCCCGGTCAACCACTTCAATTCACCGATTCCCAAAAGCAAGGCGCTTGGCACCAGTGCTGCGGTTCGGGCTAGGGCAAGCATATGAGCTTTGATGTGGTCGATGATTCGGCAGAGTTTTTCGCGCCATGCGACTCTGATGTGATTGACTCGTTGATCGGGGAATACGAAGCCGTCAAGACCAAGATCGAGCGCATCTCTACCACCATGACGCATCCGGAGTACACCGGGGCATTGCAGCACTTTCTTGACGGCAACAGCGCAGAGCGTTGGGCACCATCCGTGGAAAGCCTGTTTGCGCTCAAGGGTGCGATGTTTTCGCTGAATTCGTCGTACTGGGCGCGCGCGCTGGCCCTGACTGATGTGTACGACACCATGCCCCAGGCCCGGCGTGATTACTGGAATGCGCAGTTGCAAGGGAAAACACACCTTGGCAGCACAAGTTTCTATACGCAAGAAAAAATCCCACCGCTGCCAGATTTCGAGGAATCCACGGTACGCAACACCTTGGGCGACCTGTTGCGTCAACGGTCGGTGTTCTTCGCAGAGCGTGTGGACGGCATCTTTCGAGGCTTGTCGGGCGACCATGTGACCAATCAGCCACAAGGGTTTAGCAAGCGCATGATCATTGGTTACATGCTGTCCTATGGGTCAATCCGGCATGAACGCTCAGGCCTGATCCATGACCTGCGTAGCGTCATTGCCAAATTCATGGGCCGCGATGAACCCAAGCATTCCAGCTCTGAAGTGCTGGTGAGTGAGTTGTACAAATGCACCGGTCAATGGGTGACGGTGGACGGTGGCACGTTGCGTATTCGCGTCTACAAAAAAGGCACGGCGCACATGGAAGTGCATCCCGATATGGCATGGCGCTTGAACCAAGTTTTAGCCAGCCTCTACCCACTGGCCATCCCCGCCCAGCACCGCACCAAGCCACCCAAAGCCGCGAAAGAATTCGTGATGATGGGAAGGCCCCTGCCGTTTGCCGTGCTGGAAATGATCTACCAAGGCATCTCACGCAAGATCGAAGGCGAGGCTGGTACGCGCTACTCGTTGCCCTACAAAGCCAAAGAGCAAAAATCCGCCTATCAACAGGCATGTGACGTGCTGGAAGCCTTGGGTGCTGTGCAAGTTGACGGCGGCTTTGTGTTTGACTACGAATACCGCGATGTATTGCGCGAGCTGTGCCTGACAGGATGCCTGCCAGATCAAAAAGCGCACCAGTACTACCCAACACCCTCAAAGTTGGCGCAAATCGCCGTGGAGCTGGCGCAGATCACGCCTACGGACACGGTTCTTGAACCCAGCGCTGGACAAGGCGGCATTGCTGACCACTTGCCCAAAGATCAAACCATGTGTGTCGAGATTTCCGCGCTGCATTGCAAGATTATGGAATCCAAGGGCTTCATGTGCGCCCAGGGTGATTTTCTCGCATGGGCCAAATCAACGCGCGCAAAGTTTGACGCGATTGTGATGAACCCGCCATTCAGCGAGGGCCGCGCCAGGACACATACCGAGGCCGCTATCAGTCTGCTTGAGCCGGGTGGCCGCGTTGTGGCGATCTTGCCAGCATCCAACAAGGGCAAGGACTTTCCCGGCGTGGCGTGCGAATGGTCAACCGCCTATGAGCGCGAGTTTGCCGGAACAAGCGTTTCCGTCGTTATTTTCAAGGGGACGAAATGACCCAAGAAAAACAAAAGCCGCATGGTGCGCAAACACCAGCGGCCTTCTATCAACTGAAAGGATGAATTTCAATGACTGATCTCAGTTTACCACTATGCCGCGCCAGTGACCCAATCACTTCTTTCATGGCCGGTGCCGAGCAGATCGCAGCATTGACAAGTTTGGACGCCTATCAGGTCAGGAAGCGCCTCAGTGACCTTCAAAAGCGTGATCTGGTGCAGCCGTACCAACAGACGCGCAAAACGGCTACAGGGCGGCGGGAAAGGCTTTTGGCTGCACTATGAATTATTACAACCGGCATATCGGAGATTACCTCAAGGATACGTCACACCTGACATTGTTGGAGCATGGCATTTACACGCGCCTGATGGATGTGTACTACGTCCGTGAGTCGGCATTGCCGCAAGATCAAATTGCCAGACTGATTGGGGCGCGTACGCCCGATGAGATGGCCGCATTGGATAGCGTGCTTTCAGAGTTTTTCGAGCTTATCTCGGGATCATGGATTCAACACCGTTGCGAAAAAGAGATTGAGACATTCAGCGACAAGAGCATTAAAGCAAAGCGCAGTGCGTCTGCACGCTGGGATGCCAAAGAATCAAACACCGAACGCAATGCAGACGCAATGCCAACGCATAACGAACGCAATGCAGACGGTGTACTACCTGCGCGCGTCCCAATAACCAATAACCAAACACCAATAACCAATAAGAAGAATACAAGCGCTATCGCGCCGCCTGACGGCGTTCTCGAATCGGTATGGGCTGATTTTGTAGAACTTCGAAAAAGCAAAAAAGCCAAGCTAACACAAACTGCCATTGACGGCATTGAACGCGAAGCGCATAGGGCGGGGTGGAGCTTGGAAAACGCTTTGCGCGAATGTTGCTCGCGGGGCTGGACCGGCTTCAAGGCCGATTGGGTTTCCGACAAACCGCGTCAATCCGAAACCTTCGCAGAGCGCGATGCCAGAAACGCACGCAAGCGATGGGAGGAGATGACCGGGCAGGTGCACCCGGACAACCTGCCAAAAGCGTTTGAAGTCTTTGACAGCAATTTGATGCTTGAGGTGTCTCCATGATCAAAGCCATTGACCGCCTGTTTCACCGCCTGGGTGCAACCTATGGCGCGGACTGGGACCGCGCATTGGGTCAAACCCCCATTGCTGATGCAAAGACCGTCTGGGCGCATGAACTCACGCCATTCAAAAATTCTCTGCACCGTATCGCCTGGGCGCTGGAAAACCTTCCGGATCGTTGCCCGAACGTGATCGTTTTCAAGTCGCTGTGCAAGCAAGCCCCTGCACCCGTGGTGCCAGTACTTCCAGAGCCGCCAGCCGATAAAAAGCGCGTCGATGAAGAGATGGCGAAGCTGGGTCATATCCGCATGGCTGAAAAACCAGCCTACAGCATGAAGGAATGGGCCTACAGGCTCCAAGCGCGTGACAAAGCTGGCGAGACATTGAACCTCAATCAAAAACGCTGCTACCGGGCCGCGCTTGGCCTTGATGCGGCATGAACAAAGAACAGGTAATCACCTTGATACAAAAAATCCGCGAATTGGGCGATGAAGACCACGCCCGCGATGTTTACAAGCTGGCAAACGAAACATGGCCGGAGTGGAATTTACGGGAAGCGTTCGAGCAACTGAAAGCGAAATCATGACCCCCAAAGAACAAGCAGAGATCATCCGCAAAGCCAGACAGGATTCCCAAGCCCTACGCAGTGGCTGTCCCAGCCGTGGCAACCCGTATCAGCAGCAAGACGCGGCTGATTTGTGGCAAGCCGAGTTTGATGCGGCTTTGAAGGAGGGGAAGAAGTGAGCTACAAAATCGAAAAAATCAGCGACTTGCTGGCAGTCCCTGCTGACCGGCGCGAGGCTTGCATGCGTGACTTGCTTTACGGGCTTGCACTGCATGAAATGGCGTTTGGTGAAGATGCACAAAAAGCATTGATCGGCGCTGTTGAATGGACTGATGACGACGACCACAGCGCGACCCTTCACGACCCTGATGGAGGAATTATCTTGTCGCTCAATATCACCAAGGATGCGATATGAAAGCCAAGATTTGCAAAGCCTGCAAAGCAGAGTACACGCCCTCAAAGATGGGCCAGAAAGTGTGCAGCGGTGAATGCGCTATTTCGCTGGCTGTGTCCGAGCGCGGCAAGGCTGAGAAAGTCGCAAAGGTGAAGGAAAAGCGCGAGGACAAGGTGAAGCGCGACGCCATGCGTACCAAGCCGCAATTAACCAGACTTGCCCAAGCCGCCTTCAACAGCTTTATCCGTGCCCGTGACGCTGGTAAGCCCTGCATATCGTGTGGCGTGCCACTGCCAGCCACGGCGGTAGGTGGCGCGTTTGACTGCGGCCATTACCGCAGCGTTGGAAGTGCTGTGCATATGCGTTTCGTGGAAGACAACGCCCACGGCCAATGCAAGCACTGCAACCGGCATTTGGCAGGCAATCATGTTGCCTATCGTGCCGGTTTGATTGAGAGAGTAGGGCAAAAGACAGTGGATTTGATCGAGTCCGACAACGCGCTGAGAAAGTACAGCCGTGAAGGATTAGAGGAAATCGCCCGGCATTACAACGCAGAGGCACGGAGACTCAAGGCATGACAAAGCGCATCTTTGTTTTGCGCTCGGAAGACATTCGCCGTCGCTGTCAGGCTGCCATATGGGACTGTCCTGATGGCTATCAGGTGACGATAAAAGAGCCTGTAAGAAGCCTTGATGCCAACGCAGCCCAATGGCCGTACCTTGAAGGCTTTTCAAAGCAAAAACAGCTTTGCATCAATGGCGTCATGGAGTGGGCAACCAGTGACGACTGGAAAGACGTGCTGACCGCTTGCTACAAAGGCGAAATGCGAATGGCAGCGTTTGACGGCAGGGTAATCATGATGCCCCAGCGAACAAGCAAGATGGGCAAGAAGGTTTTTTCTGAGTGGATGGAATACCTTGTCGCAATGGCCGCGCAGTCGGGCGTAACGCCGGTTTACAAATCACCAGCAAGGGAGGCCGAATGAACAGAACCCAACACCCATCAAATAACGCTGTTCTTGGAGCGCCAGATGGATGGATTCAGGATGAACTTCCGTGTGGTGCGCTCCCAATAACCAGAACTGAAGTACATGGGCTACCGTGCATTGGATCATTTTGGAGGCCGACATCCGACGAGTTGGCGCAATTGAACGCCGGCGCATTGGTGGCCGTGTGGGTGATTGGCAATACAACGCCACCCATGTCGATTGAGGTGGCCACATGAACGCCTACAGCGCCACATTCACCCTATCCGATGGCCGCGTCTTTTCCGTGCGCTACCTGCTAGACGCCGATGAACTCGCCGGCTTGCAAGCGGTGGGCCTGATTCCGATGGATGCCTGTCAAGTTGTGGGAATGCAGGAAGCCGCCGACAACCTGATCGCGCACATCGAGGCGCAGAGCTACAAGGCATTCGGCGGGGTGCTGCAATGAGCTATTCATGTTTCAACAGGCCGCCATTTGAAGATTTGATGATTGTTCAAGATGGATGGCATGACGCAGTGACTGAGCATGGCGAATTTACCCGCACGCCACGAATGAAGGTAAGCCCGTTTCGGATGGCGCGAGATTGTCAGTACCAAAAAGACGACAAGTACAACGATCCGCAGTGCGTAGGCTGCAAACACAAGGAGGTAAAGCATGAAGGATGAAAGCGTAGCCGCATTACTCGAATCTGGCGAAATCCAGCACACGGAAGATGTGATCTTTGTCATTGACATGGTGACAACGCTGTTTGACAAGGCGGCAGAAACTGAGCGCGACCACTTCCTCCACCTTGGCATTGCGCTGCTTGAAGTGTGGCGCGAATCGCTGGCGACTGCTGACGATTTGGAAGCCAGTGATCAGGTGCTGAACATAGTGATGGGTAAATCATGACCGTCTACGACGCCCATATGTACGGCGACCCTATGCTGATTTTGGAACGCAAAGAACAGGCCGCATTGCGCAAGGTTGCCGCTTGTGGCGACTGCATCCACGTCAAGATGATTTTCAAGGGTGAGCCGCGCTGTACAGTGCGCTACCAGAAATTCGGTTATCGCTGTACAAATTACGAAAAGGCGGATAAAAATGACTGAACAAATCCGTTACATGCTTGACGACTTGTTGGCTCAGTGGCACCAATGGGCAAAAGGATTCTCAATCGTCGGGCAACATGGAACCGCGCCGATGTTTAACGGGTTGGTGAGCAGCAAGCAATGGGACAGCGAAGACGATGTGATTGACGGGGCTTTGCATCATTCGCAAATGGAGTCAGTAGACTTTCACATTAACGAGCTTATCCCGCTGCACCGGACGGCCATAGGCATCAATGCGCGAAATCTTGTCACTGGATACAGCGTCTGGACAAGCGCACGATTGCCAGCAGATATAGAGCAACGTGCGGTCATATTGCGTGACGCAAGGAATATCTTGCAAAACAAGTTGACAAGTGCTGGCATTTTGTAGCATAATGGCGCCGTAGGCATAAGTGCCTTCAAAATCAGCCCGCAATAGCAATATTGGCGGGTTTTTCTTTGCCCGGATGAATATGCAGCTTTGTCCTGCCGGGCATCGTATCGAGTGACAAGCGTGGAAGTGGCGACCCTTTAGCAATCAGTCAAGCCTTACATCATCACTCTATAGAAAAGCAGCAGAGAAAGCAATGCGCTGCACCCGTCCGCAATGGAGCCGGATTCGTAACCGGCAATATCAACGTCCGCAGTCATCAGGCCACCACCCAGGCCATGCGCCAAATCACTGATGCACCAAGGCACCAACAGCGCAACTCCGGCGCGACCTCCACGCAAGCTGCAACGTGACGGAGCCGCAGCGACAGCAGATAGCCAGCCGAAAGGTAAAACGCTTATGGCTCTCAAGACTGTTAAGTTCAAGCTCAAGCCAATTGACACAAGGCGCATTGCCACATTGTTGATGCCATCAGATAAGCCGGCCATTGACACCCTAAGCGAAGAGGGCAGAGATGGCGTAAATGGCCGCATCAGGGGCAGGCGTGGCGTATCAATCCGATCTGCATGGCTATCTGCTAATCCGCTATGTGTCGTGTGCCTTGCCAAAGGGAGCATCACAGCAGGTCAAGAGGTCGATCACATCCAGCCTCTTTGGGCTGAGGGCGAAGATGATGACGACAACAAGCAGACGCTCTGCATACCGTGCCACAAAGCCAAGACCAAGGCTGAATATGGCATGCGGTGGCGTGGGAAGAATGGTGGGGGCGGGTCAAATGTCTAGGGGACAGGGCGGGACAC
>Ga0172380_10001351_pt1 | contig 42330 bp, 62 predicted proteins | sample Leawe162metaG_FD_119747 | JGI IMG/M metagenome (GOLD analysis project Ga0172380, IMG submission 119747) | Leachate microbial communities from a municipal landfill in Southern Ontario, Canada - Leachate well 162 metaG | ecosystem: Engineered > Solid waste > Landfill > Unclassified | place...
AGTGTGTGGGCCAGTGTGTGGGCCAGTGTGGGGGCCAGTGTGGGGGCCAGTGTGGGGGACAGTGTGTGGGCCAGTGTGGGGGCCTATATATCCTCGTACTTCGATTTACAGGAGTGGAAGTATGTATCACATGAGAAGGGTAAAAATCCCTATCAGCCATGTATAGACCTATGGAATAAAGGGTTAGTCCCTTCCTTTGACGGTAATGTTTGGCGACTACACGGTAAAGAAGGAAAGATACTATGGGAAGGAGAACTTAAGTGAAGAACGAATGCGGAAAGACACGTCCTATAGACAACCCTTACGAGACATGGTAGCTTCAGGTTATGAATGGGTATGTCCTAAATGCGAGAAGCTATGCCTTGAAATTGAGATACCCAAGACAATGACAGTCTATTGTGAGGATTGTGACATTGAGTATGAGGTATCGAATTGGGAACATGCTACGGCGTGGTAAGGAGGGAGTATGATAGACGTAGGTAAAATCATCGAGTACGAATCCGGCGAGATGGATGATGCCCACATGATAGCCTTCTTCCAAGAGATGATAGATGATGGCTCAGTGTGGCAACTTCAAGGCCATTACGGAAGGACAGCACAGCGCCTAATAGACGCAGAAATAATAGTGAAGGGGGTAAAATAATAATGGACAAAGATAAACTCATACAATTCGCTGATGTAGATGAAAAGATAGCGCTGGAAGAAGCACAAGTTAAACACCTGCAAGAACAAATTGCCATGTCTAAAGAACTAATCAAAGACCTTAAGGCACAGAAGCATGCCCTTATGCTAGAGCTACGCCCGGCCTTTAACCTGCGCCCTGGTCCGAAGGCTAAGGTAGTGAAGCCACGTAAACCTAGAAAACATTCGGATAGCGCTATCGACACAACGGTTGACAAATCATAGCGATTGTGGTATGCTATAGCCATGTATAGTAAGACGTATCCATTTTATCGAAGCGAACTCGACCCACCATCTGAGAACCTACGCCGGGGAAAAGTATGGCTAGAGAAACACAACTTCCAGTATGTAGACTATGATGAAATGGTACGCCAATTAGACATGTGTGAAGCGGAACATAAATGCGAGGGAGGGTGTGGGTGTGACTCATGCCCGTCCCTTGTGTGGTGTCGGGAGATGTTCGATTCTAAATGCCCGTCTACAACTACCGATGAGGAGGTGCTATTGATACATAGGCAATGGTGTTGTGGCTATCCTATGGTTAAGGATGGGGAAAGGGTACAAGGAGAGCGAAGATATCGAGCGTATAAATGCAAGCATTGTGGAAGGGTAATGGTGAGGGCGAATGAACAAGACGCAACCCTGGATAGAGAAACAAATCTGTCAAACGTGTAAGGGAACCGGGAAGGTGGATGGTAACTTCTACCTGGTATCTACCTTCCCATTATCCAAGCGCCCTGACCAAACATGCTGTACCTGTGATGGCACAGGAGAAGTTGAAGTGGAGGTGAAAGTAAGGTGAAAGTAGATTACAAGAAGTGTGCCTATAGCGCTCCCAAACAGGCCGGGGATGAGGTTTACATCTGGTGTAACTTGGAAGACCGCGAGTGTTGGGCCTCTTTAGGCAACGATTGTGATTGCTTCGAGGAGGACGAGGAGTGATAATAGAAGTATATTGCGATAAGCATAGCATCAAGATAGAGGAGGTAGAATGCGACCACAGTAAACCAAGTCCCATCTATGTTACGCCATGTGAACAGTGCATAAGAGAGGCTATGCAAGAAGGAAGAGAAGAGATAGTAAGAATGATGGAGAAAGTGAGAGTGAAGTGAAGTACGAAATTGCAATAAGCAAACCGACTAACAATGATGAACCAATAAAATTATATCTAGAAGAAACACAAGCGAATTGTGTAACTCTATTCGCAGTAAGAGATGGGATAAAGGCGTATATCTGCACGTTATGCTCTGATGGCAGACTGTGCCTCCCTATTAATGAAAGTTGGTTGGGGTCACTAGGTTTCCCAATGGAAAAAGGCCACATCCAATCTTGGTAGAAAGTATTAAGTAAGGAAGGAAGAAAATGATAGAAGGAAAGTTAGAGTGGGCCGGGTTCGATGGCAAATACTTCAAGGCAGTAATCATCAAGGATGATGGAAGTGAATGGAAGCGTGACGTTCCGGTAGTTGGTGTACAAACTAAGGCCATGCAGTTCACAGGTAAGCGTGTTATAGCCGAAGAGAAGAAGAATGAGAACAATAAATACTTCCACATCTCTGATATTAAGTTAGTGGAAGTTTCTAAGCCTGCCCCTACAGATGGCAAGGATGCCGTAGAAAGGGCCTATCAAGGTAGGAAGTATACAGAGGACCAGGTTGGCCTGCAAAAGTGCCGCTGTTCAACAATCTCATCAGCCTGTCTCCTATTCCAGGGCAACAAGACTGTCACTGTAGACCATATACTCGCAGCAGCGAAGGCTTTTGAGAAGTATGTGTATGAACCTACGTTAATAGACGAAGCAAAGAAGCTAGGAGCCGAGGAGATACCATTCTAATGACGGAACCATCCGTTATGGTGTACAAGGTTACCACATTTGAATGGAAGTGTCCGGCGTGTCATACGACAAACACTATGGATATGTTCACTCGCATTGGTAAATGCGTCCAGTGTAAGGCAGAACAGAACCTAGTGTTGAGGTCGGCCTAATGTCTATCCCCAAAGCCGTACAAGAAGAGATTCGAGCGCGGTCAGGGGATAGGTGTGAAGGCTTATACAGAAGAGTGAAGGGCGGGGCCGAGCGTATCGGCCCCTGTCCCTGCCATCGGCGCTTTCGTTTAGTCTTCGCACATATCCTGCACCGTGGGAATGGCGGAAGTAAGAGTCGTGACCGGGCTAATAACATCCTACATCTATGCGTATGGGGACACGAACTCTTTGATGAACGTATCACTAGGCGCGAGTTTGATAGGCAATTAAGAGGAGGTTAATAATTATGAATCATATAACAGAAGGCATGGCAGCTATTTGTAAGGTTGAGTATCTAGGAGAAGTAACTTATTTTATCGCGCTACCTGATGGGGGATATTACCCTTTATCTAAAAGCCCCTACATCCCTGAGCCTGTCTGCCCTGAGTGCGGGCATAAGGTGAGCGAGCATGATTATAGTGGTTGCAATGTAGGTTATGGAATGGATGATATGAGACGTAATTGCCGTTGTGAGCTAACCCCCTCCAACCTACAGCCCAAAGAAGATGATTATGTTTGTATAGTAGGGCGAGAGGATAGGAGATTTTGCACACAAAAACCTTGTTGGAAATGCCCCAATGGTCAAAGGAATCCTCAGCCCAAAGAGTGCGCATCAATTCAAGAATGCGCTGGTAAATCTAACATTGAACTCTGTTTTAAAGAAAGATGTCCTTGGTATAAGCCTCAGCCCTCACAGAAGCATTGCACACAAACAAGGCCATGTTTTCTTCACGATGTTGCTAGTGAATCTGTTTGCTGTTGGTGCCCCAATTGGCAGCCAGTAGAGCCAGAGAAGCGGTACATCGTATCTTCCAAAGCCATGTCCTTTAAAAGCGCAAAGGAAAAGGCAACACAGTGGTCAAAAGAATATGGCTCTGATTTCTTTGTAGGTGAGGTTATTGCTTGGTCAGGATACAGGAAGGCAGTTCAGGAAAAGATTGAATGGCATGAGGAGCAGTAAATGTGCGCGAGCCCACAACTTGAAGATGGCTACACTAAAATAGCTAACGAGATACTTGATAACTTAATGAAGTTACATCTATCTCCTAACCAATGGCTTGTATTACTATGTGTTATTAGAAAGACATATGGTTTCAATAAGAAAGTTGACTATATTGCTAACAAACAGATTGTAGAATCCACAGGTTTATGTAAGGCTGTTATCTCTAGGGCATTAAAGGACATGGAAGAACGTAACATTATCCTCCGGGAGATAAAGAACACTGGATTTAATAAGGACTGGTCGCAATGGTTAGCAGAATCGTCAACTCCAAAAAAGTTAGCAATTCCGTCAACGGAGTTAGCAGAATCGTCAACAAAAGTTAGCAGCTGTGCTGTCGCACAAAAGAAAAAAGAAACTATACAAAAGAAATATACCCCTACCCCTTTAAAAAATACGGAACTCTTCGACTCTTTCTGGAAAGAGTATCCCCGGCATGTTGGTAAGCCAGTGGCATTAAAAGCATTCTATAAGCACAACCCAACGCCAGAATTATTAGGTAAGATGCTGTTGGCTATCCAAGAACAGAAGAAATCAGACCAATGGATGCGGGATGGGGGTCAGTTTATCCCACACCCAACAACATGGCTTAACCAGAAGAGATGGGAAGATGAAGGGGTGATGTTACAAGAAGAACCTATTAAAAGAAACAGTCCTGAAGATTGTATGGAGGGAATATGGCAAGGATAATATGCTTTTGGTTTGGACACAAGTGGACGCGTTGGTTTCCTGGCTTCAATGCAAAGTATGATACGCATTTCTGTACACGTTGTCATATAAAAGAACAAAGGAAAGTCATTGGGGCGTAAGTTACCCTATACACCAACAAGCCGCATCCGCGCAAGCCTTCGCCAACTGTGGCTAAGGTCACGCGAGAGGTCGGCAGCGCTTAAGGCTGCTAATAATACATGTCAGAGGTGTGGAGCTAAAGGGAGTAAGGCTAAAGGCCGCGAGGTTAAGATAAACGTGCATCACATAGACGGCATCCAGGGGTGGGATAAGGTGTTTGCTGTTATCCGGGAAGAGATACTTTGCCCACCAAATAGATTGCTAGTGCTTTGTGAAGCATGCCACCTTAAAGAGAAAACGGTAGGAGGGAGATAGGAGATATGGCTGACAAACTAGAGGCACTATTGGCAAGTCAAAGGGAACGCAACTCTATATTGCAGTGTCAAGAGATAGCGAAGGAACTTGGATATAACTCTATGACCTTTGACCTATGTGGCCCAAAAGGGAAGAAATCTTGCAAATGGTTGGATGCATATTATGGTATGTTCACAATAGAAGGTGAGGAAGGATTTTATATGGCAACAGAACTTGCCTTCGCTTCTGACTTATGGTGCGAGAATATCAAAGTAGAGGAGGCTTAGGATATGGCTATAGAAGATAAGATAGCAGAGATAATAAGAAATCGTGTTTGCACAGTATGTTCTGCTAGACATGGGTGTTCGGCTTATTGGCAAAAAGCTAACTCAGTTTGCTGTGCTGACTTCTTAGACACAGAAAAGGACATCGCAGCCCTCATCGCAGAGGAGCAAAGGCCACTGGTGGAGGCACTAAAGAATGCACGATTCGTTATTAAAAACTGTGTTGATGCACAGAAATGGGAATCTAGCCAAGCAAATATGCTAAACATGATAGATAAGGCTCTGGAGGGAGTGAAATGAGAAAACAATGTACTATATGCGGCGCAAATTTAGTAGAGACAACTGGTTCGACTTACTGTCCCAATGAAGGTAATCATCAGCAATTTAAGCCCTCGCCATCCCCTCAGATGATATGCCCAAAGGCTTTAGATTGTAGTTGCAAAGCAAGAGATAGGAATAGCTGCCCAAGAGCTACCCTACATGAGTATGAATATAGTTGCTGTGGTGGTAGTAAGTTCTGCCCACCCTGTGTTGAGTATGTAGAGCCATCATCCCCTGCAAAGCTCAATGCCTAAAACTCCTAAAGGTGCTGGAAGATGAGGGGTTAGTAAAGCATACCAAAAAATATTATCCTGACCCTATACGTGGATGGGGTAAATACAGTTGCACTCCTGATTGCAAGCTGTGTAAATTGACTGAGTTATTGGGAGGGGAATAGATGTTTCATAATTGGTGGATAGCACATGTATGGGAACTTGAAGTAGCCGGGTGCGCCTTTGCCATGATAATAGTGTTCTTGCTAATTTGGGAGTTTGGCTCATGGCTTTTTGAAAGGAGAAAACGTGACCGATAAAGTAATGCCTCACTCACTTGAGGCTGAAGAAGCTGTCCTCGGGTCGCTCTTAATAGACAACTCATCCTACTTCACTATATGTAATGAGTTAACCCCGGACGACTTCTACCGGGATAAGAACCGTTTCATATACGAGGCCCGGCAGAAACTAGATATGTGTGACCAAGTGACTATGGCCCACCAACTAGCCTTAGAGGGAAGGCTAGAGGCGATAGGTGGCGCGTCCTATCTCTCACACTTAATAGCAAACGTAGCTACATCAGTACATATAGAATACTACGCTGAGATACTGCAAAAGTTAGGGGATAGTCGCCGCCTTATCCGGGCAGGATTAGCTATCTCAGACCTGGGATACGAACAGAAAGAAGACGGGGCAACTGAAGCACTGAAAGAAATCCTGTCCCTAAAGAAAAAGGCTAGGGATATAGTAACCCCGGAGGACCTATCTGACTATGCTCTGGGATATTATGACAGCCTGGAGAACGGAGATAGGAAGCCTGTATTGTTTGGGGTTAAGGCGCTTGATAACCTGGGAGGAATGCAGCCTGGAGAACTCGTTGTCTTTGGAGGAGAGACGGAGATGGGGAAGGGACTTGTCAATGGCACTAAAATACTTACTCCTGGAGGGTGGAGAAAGATAGAAAATCTATATAAAGGTAGTATAGTAATCGACTCTAATGGTTATCCAACAGAAATATTAGGTGTTTATCCTCAAGGATTAAAGGCTTGTTATCGGTTTACTTTTGATGACGGTACGTTTATTGAAAGCGATGGCTCACATCTATGGAAGATACAAACTAAGTATGCAAGGCATTGTAAAGAAACTGGGCATGGAGTAAGTAATAAACAATATAGTGAGTGGAGAATAGAGTCTACTGATGCCATTATTAAAAGATGTGGAGGTTTTGGTGAGGTTCCAATACGTAAGAGATTCTTAATCCCAACAGTAGGACCCATAAACTTCCCAAGCATACCAGTTACTTTGGACCCATATCTCTTGGGCGTTCTCTTGGGGGATGGTTGTTTAAGAGACACTACTCCAAGACTATCTACTATGGAATCAGAGATAGTGCAATATATTCGCACTTATTTAAAACTAACAGTTAACCATATAGCTAAATACGACTATACGATATTAGGCATCTCAGAACAAATACGTGAACTAGGACTTTACAGGACACTGAGTAATAATAAGTTCGTTCCACAGAGGTATCTATTTAATGATGTACCAACTAGATTAGCAGTCTTACGTGGATTACTTGATACCGATGGTTCAATAGAACGAGATGGAGAGACAATAGAATATTGTACCTGTAGTAAACAACTCGCGGAAGATGTTATGTTCTTAGTAAGGTCTTTGGGGGGTAAGTGTAAAATACATGTTGGAAAAACTAATTATACATATCTAGGAAGAAAACTAAAAGGTCAGGATAGGCATAGGGTCAATATAAAAATAAATAATTTCAACCCTTTTCTTATCACAAGGAAAGCGAATAGACATCATTTATTGTCTAAAACTTTCTGTAAAGTAATACGGAGAATAGATAAGGTTCCTGATATGGTGGAGACGACATGTATTAGAGTCTCTTCTCCTACTAAACTATTTATAGCGAAGGACTTTATTGTCACACATAACACAACGGCTATGAACCAAATTGCCCGGCATCAGAAAGGTCCCGTCTTATTCTGCACCACAGAGATGACTCGCGCTCAATGGTCACAGCGTGAGGTGGCTCGTATCATGGGAGTACGGATGGAGAACCTGGGTAATCCCCTATACCTAAAGGCTAATCATCAGAGATGGCTAAAGGCAACAGAGGATTTAAAGAAGAGTAATGTGCATATACTTGTTGGGAGCGTCACCACAAAGCAAATCTATGCAGAGGCAGCTAACCTTCCGGGATGCTGTCTTATAATCATAGATTATTTACAAAGATTGAAAGGAGTAAGGGCAACATATGAGTCAGTGTCTACCGCATCAAGGGAGATTGCAGACATGGCTAAGGTACTTGAAACGCCAGTTATACTGTCTTCTCAACTCAGTAGAGACACGAACGTAGGAAAGGACGGGAAGGTAGTTAACAGGCCCCTCTTGACAAGACTGAAAGATAGTGGTAATATAGAGAATGATTCAGATTGGGTTATGTTCATCAAGCGAAACAAAGAAGCAAAACGTAACACACCTGAATTCCTAGATGCCACTATATTAGTTGAGAAGCACAAGCAAGGTGGCGACCATGTAGAGGTTAAGCTGAGGTTCAATATAGAATCTCAAGCATATGAGGAGGTAGCATGAAAGTTACAGTACAAAAACCGGAGGTAAAATTCCAACCCATCACCATCATCTTGGAAGATAAGGATGAGGCAGCAGCTATGTGGCATGTCATCAATCAATACCTAGATGAAGACTATTGTAGTATGTATGGGTTAAAAGGTAACTATACATCTGCTTTCCAAGAAGCAGTATATAATGAATTGGACCCCTTGATTGGTGAGTATGCGAGAGGAACGATGGGCCGACATGTCTAACAGACGTAGCGAATGGAATGCCTTTGCTTATAAAGTAGGAACGCACATAGACGAGTATACGGTCAGGCAATACGGAGATTTCCCGGAGGACCAACTGAGCAGCTACACGTTTGAGGATTGTATCACGCAGATAAAGAAGTATGTTAACAGGTCCTCATTCAACGCAAGAGGGCCGGAGGAAACCTTACGGGATATGCTTAAGATAGCTCATTATGCCTGCGTTGCCTACAATAAGAAATCGGAGGAGTAAGTGGATACATTAACGCCTTTACAAAAAGCGCAAGGTACGGCAATACCAAAGGGTAGCACTAGGGTTTGCCCTATCCATTTCGTCCATGGTCACATTACAGACTGGAAGCCACCCTCCGGTCTTGACCCACTACTCAGGGAATTTAAGTGTGGGTTAGGACAACATGCTTTCTACGAAATAGTCAGGAGGAATGATGGAAAAACCAAGAGACACGAAACCCAAGGACGCTAGGGTAGCAATAGTTACTACAAAAGAAGAGAAGGCATATGCTACCTTCCAGGAGATACAGAAATTCTCCGGCGCTATCAAGACGTACTACATCCATATAGGAGAACTCTTGAAACAGGCCAGAGATGAGGAGCAATGGCTGGACCTTGGGTACGAAGCATGGTGGGAGTACCTGCGCGACCTGGGGATAGCGAAGGACGCGGCCCGGAAGATGATAGAGGTAGTGGAGTACGTCCTTACCCTACCATTCGTACAAGGTGCAGAAACTCCGGGTTGGACAAACATGGTACGCCTTATACCACTAGCAAGAGAGGGTAAACTCACCCAGGAACTATGGGAAGAGGCAAAGGTACAGCATGACTCAGACCTACGCCGTACCCTGGGCCACCATGTGCCAGTGGCTTCCGGCGTAGACCTCACCTGCCCTTTATGTGGAGGAACCTTTAAATACAAGGAACGCAAGGAGTGACGATAATCCTAGCGCTGGCCTTCTGTACAGTAGTATTAATTATGGAGGTGAAACAAAAGTGAAAGTAGTTACAAAACAACCACTATTAGAACGCATCCTAGAGGAAATGCGCCTTGCTCGACAACAGGGCCTTGAAATAGACCATATAGAATTAACACCGGATGAAGTAAGATATGTATGCAACGCTCGTTGTGTATGCTATGGACCTATAGTTAGTCTATTTGGTTATAAAGTAGAGGTAGTAAGCGAATGAAGTACGACCAGATATATAATGGGCAACCATACAAGATGAAAGCAGATGAGGGACTACTTCTAGCATGTTGCGACTGCTCACTTGTACATCGTGTAAGAATCACAGTAGATAAACTGCCTACTAAAACAAAGCCAGCAGAGTTATCGCTTGTCTTCCATGTAGATAAGAAGAAAACTAAGGCGCTCCGCGCTTCAACGAAGAGAAAGGGGATAAAGAATGACGGAGATTAATTTAGGCGGGTGGCGTAAAGACCCGCATGTATCCAATGAAACTTACCATGTAAGGAAGGTAATGAAGCTCCCACCTTCCGCAAATAACAGCGACCTGCTTCCAAGGGTTGCCAACCAGAATGGCATAGGAGCATGCGTAGGCTTCGGTGGCAGCGAGTTGTGCCACACGGAGGGGGTAAAGGATGGGTTACTGGCGAAGAAGTCATCTCTTGCCTTCTCTCCGTGGTGGCTCTATAACGGAGCGCGTTACTATGAAGGGAAACTACAAGAAGATTGGGGATGCTATCCCAATGATGCCTTCCGATGGCTGGAGGAACATGGATTCCTTGATTGGGGACTATGGCCTTTCAATCTGCCCACTACACTGGACAAGACAGACCCTAACACTAAAGATTCTCTAGCCATCCATTACCCTAAGTTCAAGAAGATGCGTATAGAAGATGGCAATGATGGCATCATGGATGCCTTGGCTTCCAGGTATTGTGTGGCAATAGGTATCCCATGGCCTAAAGCATGGAGCGCCGGGACCACTGAGGTGCAACATAAAGTCACAAAGAGTACAGTGATGGGTGGTGGGCATGAAATACTTATCTACACCTACACTGATACAGGACTTTATGAGTGCTTGAATAGTTGGGGTAATGATTGGGGCCAACCTATCGAATTCCTCGGTACTAGAGGGGGGTTCAAGTTCTTAATGGAAGACATAGACGCATTCAAACTATACTTCGATGGCTATGACGCGCATCGTATAGACGTTGACATGACCCCTATCCTTCCACCGGAGCCTCCCGGACCAATACCACCTACCCCACCTAAACCTTTATGCCCTTGTAATAAAATGTCAGAAGTTTTAAAAGTATGGAGGAGTAGATAATGGAACAGGAAAAAATATTCCAATACACAATAGCTCTTATGATGCTGGCTGGATGGATAGTTTCCTATGCTGCCGGGGTGCTTCCCCCGAATTGGGATTACGCAACCTTGGTTTTAATAGCAGCACTGTTTGGATTACCACCCATAGTAGGCGGCATTAAGAAGATGGCTCGGTAACAATGCCGGACCGGATAGGGCCGGGGGAACATACTAACCCCGGCCCGTCCACCAAGGAAAGGAATGAATGAAGACTTTTGATATCACAGTACCCTACACCAACGCCAACCACATTTTTAATCTCTATGCAATAGGAGATATACATGGCGGAACAAAGCATTGTCAGGTAAAACGTGTCGATAGCGCTATCCGTATCTTGGAGAATGACCCCTTCTGTGCAGTAATAGGGATGGGAGACTATGGAGAATTCATTAACCCCGGAGATAAGCGCTTCGATATCAGCAGTATAGATACATCCTACGTTGACCTTGCCAATATATGTACTTCACAAGAGAAATGGATAGCAAATAAGTTTAAGAAGTTAGCCGGACAAAAGAAACTTAAAGTATTGCTTGAAGGAAACCATGAGGCACAGAGAAAGGCCCATGATAACCAGGACGTAATGGCAAATATATGCGAAAAACTTAATGTGCCAAACGGAGGTCATGTGGCATGCATACGTTTCTTCTTTGACCGGGAACATAGTAACGAAACACACATGTTCACCTGTATGTTCACCCATGGTTCAAGTGGGGCGACTACATTATCAGGCAAGGTGGGTGCTTTAGTAGCGTTTATGAGCCAGTACACAGATACAGACCTATTCGGTTATGCTCACACCCATGCTCTAGTAACTGACGTAGAGATTCCTAAGCTATGCGTGACAGGGAAGCGCGGGTTCCCTAAAGTCTCTGACTCTCTAAGGAATGGAGCGTTGACCGGGAGCTACTTCACTACATATACCCAGGATACATCACCTTCCTATGGAGAGAAGAAGAACTACTCACCTAATACACTAGGTTGTGTAAGGTACGAGTTGAATATCGAGACGCATGACGTTAATATCTATAAGGTGCAATAATGAAACTAACATTCGGTAAATATAAAGGCAAAGAATTAAAAACAGTCCCTATCCTATATGGATTGGGAGATTGGGAGAATCACTATGACCATAGATAAAGTAACACAAGTAGAAGCATATGAGAAGGATGTCAAGGACCTGGATGAGATGGTCCCAAGCAATGACTCATTTGCTGATAAATTTAAGGTAGTCCTTACCCTTCTCCGTGGATATGAAGACCGATTAGCAAGGGGCGGATAGTGAAAGAAATTATTTTAACCCAAGGTCAAATAACCTTAGTAGATGATGAAGATTACGAGGAACTGAATAAACTTAAATGGTTTGTTGTTAAAAACAAAGGTGTGTACTACGCTGCTCGAAAGATAAATCTACATGGGATGCGTAGAATATTGTTTATGCATAGAGTTATTATGCAAACTCCAGAAGGTTTTTACACAGACCATATTAACCATAATAGTTTAGATAATAGGCGCTGTAATTTAAGACAATGTACAATAGCAGAGAACCAACATAACCAAAGAATTAGAACTAGCACTAAAACATCTAAATATAAGGGTGTTTGTCGATATAAGACTAGTAAAAAATGGAGGGCGCAGATTACAATAAATGGCAAGAGGATTACTATTGGATATTTTGAAAAGGAAATTGATGCAGCCTTAGCTTACAATAATTCTGCTATTCAATACTTTGGTAATTATGCCACCTTAAATCAATTAGAGGATAAACTGTCACGTGGATAAGTTCACACATATCAAAGTCCCTATCCTCAACGAGGAATACTTCGTCCTAGTGTCATGGGGAAATCAAAAGGACGCTATCCCATGGCTTCTTGAGAATACGGGGTTCGATGACATCACTAAGAAGTTTTTGAACACAGGCCGGGGACATTATTTTAAGAGTGAACTATACCATTGTCTTCCAATCATCTACGTAAACGTTCCGGTAAAGGGAACAGAGTTTTGGGCCACCTTATCCCATGAATCAACTCATGCTATTGAATGCATCTGGAAACATATAGGTGAAGATGGACATTACGAAGTCTACGCACATAGTTGTGCTGCCATTGTCCGGGCTGTTTCAAAAGAACTAGACAAAAAGAAGAAATAATAAGGGCCGCCTAACAAGCGGCCCTATCCTTTCCCTCACGCCAAGCCTTTAATAACCCTTCTGCCTCAATTTAGCCCTCACTCAAAGCCAAGATAACACTTATTACTGCCACCGCTACAGATATAAAGGTTAGTCCTACACCCACCATCCACTTCAGTAAAGAAAGACCACCTTCCATTTTTGACATGCGCGTGTTGATGCCCTCCATGGATGCGTCAAGGTGGTTAAGGTGGTTGTCTACCCTCCGGCATAATTCAGAAAACTCAGGTCGCTCGATAAAATCTTCTCCCATGGATTACTCCTTTCGTTTGATATTTTCTAATAGCCAGAGCCATAGACGACTGCCTACGTTATCCTGTAATATTGTCACAAGCAGAAAGAGCGTACCTAAAAGCCAGCGCCCGTCTGCATAGAAACATCCCGACAAGAAGCCTAATAGGTAGGCCGCAGAGCCGGAGTTTATCGCCGTCTCCCGGACTACGGTGTACTTTGTCGGACGATGGAGGGACATCTTGCTCTCTAATCATAGTATTCATCTAGTATATCATATTCCTCAGAGCCACACGCTTTACAATAGGCATCCTCATTTTGGGGATTATCATATTGATAGCCACAGCAACGGCATTGCAAGTCCCTGTGCGTCCAGATAGAGACGTGACCGCTTTCTTCGTGGTAATTCATTCAAAGATTACACCTCAATAAAGTTCGGGCTTGCAAATTCTCCGTGATACTTCTTAGCCCCTTCATCGTAGGCTAGTGCAGCTTGTATTTCTGATTTAAAATTACCTAAACTAATACACTTTTTATGTAGTACAATTTTAGCTCCCCATGCCTTGTCTCTCTTACACCATGAAACACCCTTAAAACAAGAGGAACTTAGCACCCGTTTTTGTTTATTATGTTGGTTCTGAGATGGTGTAGCTAATCGTAAGTTTTCCCTTTGGTTATCAAGTCCATCTCGGTTTTTATGGTCAGGTAAAAATCCCTTGTGGCTAGGTAATATCATATTATGCATTCTGATTGTTATACGCTTGCCATTATTTCGTCCTCGCCGACAAACATACCAGTCACCATCGCCGTTTGAGGAAGCAAACCACTTAAATTGATTAAGAAACTCGAAATCCTTATCATCAACAAGGGCAACTTTACCCTGGGTTAACTGTATCTCTTTAGTCATAGTTACCACCTAATCATATTCGTGAGCCATCTTCGTTATCCATGCATCGCCAGAAGTGTTCTTACTATACGTGGAACTGAACGAATTGTACTGTCGGGAGAAAAGGCACTTGTTAAGCATCTAATTATGACTATGCCTGAGCCACCTTTACCCCCGGGGTTGCTGGCGTGAACGTTTCCTGACCCTCCTGAACCTCCACCGCCTGTATTAGAAGTTCCAGCATTGCCTGTGCCACTTGTATTACCATTTGCACCTCCACCAGTTCCGCCAACACCAGGAGTAGTATTTGAAGGACCCGCACCGCCTCCGCAGAACCAACCTGCAGGACTTCCGGCTATACCAGCGAATTGAGAATACTCTAATCCGTCTCCACCGTAGCCAGTTCCGTCAGTGTCGCCAGCTTCGCCCATACCGCCGCCGCCGCCAGCTGTATATGGGGATACTCCTATACCCACACCGCCGTTGTAACCTTGCGAACCTGTGCCGCCAGTATGAGTAGGGGGGATTGCACCTCCACCTCCACAACCTCCATTACCTCCGTTTCCTGTACCAGTCCCACCCTTACCTCCACCAGTAGCAGTCAGATCATCAAATACCGAATCTTGTCCGTTGGTATTTGATGCTCCACCGTCACCAACTGTTATAGTGTACGACTTTGCAGTTACAGCTTTAGCTGCGTTATAAACCAATCCTCCTGCCCCACCGCCACCGCCTGCATATGTATCAGCAACTCCTGCCCCACCGCCTCCCCCCCCGGGAACCACTAACACTTCTACATTACCAGCTTTACCGCAAACAAAATTAGTACCACTATCTGCAAGTAAAAACTTATGCAAGGTATAAGCGCCATCAGTGGTTATCGTGCCGCCTGAGTTTAGATAAGCCATATTATAGTCTCCTATGCCGCTACTAACGTTGCACTCGGAGTAAGTGGTGTCCAGAATACTTCCCAGACTATTTCACCATCTTTGCTCCCAGACGTCCCGAATACCACACTAATTTTACCAGACGTCACACAAGTGCAAGTTATCATTGAAGCTTGTGAAACTGCGCACCCAACTCCCGTTGCACCAATCATTGCATCAGCAAGTGTTCCTGTGATTGTAAGCAGTGAGCCAACTGCAAACGCATTAGCGTCCTTTGTTGCGCATAGGTCTGTTGCTGATAGTGCATCAGGAGTGCACGTTAGTTTAATTGTTTGTGGTGTGGCTGCTTCGAGTGCAGTTGTAACCCTACCTATAATGGACACAATACCAACTGAACCAGTAAAGCTAAACAAATCTCCTGACGTTAGGTGGGTGGTGCTGGTCTTGGTGGCAAACTTTGTGCCAGGAAGGATGAGGTCGGTCTTAGCCTTAACATCTGAAATCTTGGCGTCAACATTTACATTTAGGTCAAATAGTATCTTGCCAATAGTCCCAGCACCATCTCCAGTACCAGCAGTTTGCTTATGTACCTCACTTACTTTGGCATCACAATTGGAAGCTAGAGCCAATGACGAAGCAGTTATAGCAGCTTGAGCAGCAGCTTGTAATGAAACCTTAGCAGCAGCTCCAAAGTCAACTGCTGCACCAGAAATAAGCTCAGCGGTTTTGGCTACACCAGCAAAAGCAGCAGCAGTAGCAGCGTTTGTCTCAATTGTGAAATCATAATAGATGCCAAAATCTGTTATATGGCCGCCAGGAGTACCTTGAGAATACTTTGCATACAGTTCGATATGGTCTCCTGCTACAAATCCAGCAAAGTCTTCTGAGAATGTATCTGGCGTCATTGGTGGAGCAGAAGAACTTCGCTCAGTTCCAATAGCCACGCCATTCTTGTATATTTTACACCATGTGGTGGTATCAAGACCTCCATACAACGTAAACTTTACTCTAGCCGCCGCCATATCGCGTCTGATTATAATTTCCTTCGCAAACGCGTAATCAGTAACGTTAATAACTGTATCTGTGTTATTGGAATGCTTAAGGTTAGCTGAAGCTACTGTAGTGAAATTCTCAGCTAATCTGTTTGCAGCATCTTCAAAAGTTGCTGGTCCAGCGGCGGCTGTAGCAGCATCGGCAAGTAATGTAGTTAATGCCCCGCCATCTGGTAGTGCAGCAATAACACCAGCCATAGCAACTACAGTGGCATTAGCTGTAATAACGCCATCAACGTCACCAGTGGAAAGGTTATTTAAGGCCGCTATAAGTCCTGCGGCTGTTCCAGCAGGGTCTGGGTTGGCATGACCAGCGGCAGTGGCAGCATCATCATGAGCAGCAGACGCCATATCGTAAGTCTTATCTACCCAACCAAACAAAGTTGCGTCAGCGTGGTCATCTGCTGCGGTTCCCATGTCAGAAGCTAAAGCAGCATTATCTGTGCCCCTCATCGCTGTAGTTGGCACTAAGAGTAACAGCGTCACTAGCTGTTTGACGTAAGCCATCATAGTATCTGTATCGGTTACGTCACCAGCAGCAGCGGCATCGTTTAAAGCTCCACCAACAGCAGCCAGGAACGCGGAATCAGTACCTCTCATAGCTGTAGTAGGAATAAGAGCCACATTTGTTAAAAGTCCTTTGGCATATCCAACCAGAGAGTTCTGTGTCCCTGCGGTTGTGACGGCGGTATCATCCTTCTTGCCGATGACGTCACGCATCTGTGCGTCTGTGGTAGCATCTTTAGTAGGAACATCTTGGAAGCCATCCACTACGCCTACAGCATCGGCTATGGCTTCTAAGGAATCGGTACTATTATCAAATGCCGATGGCACAGCAGGGTCAGCCTTAACTAATATTTTGGATAATATAGAATCTGTGGCGCAGTTCTCAGGATATTTCTGTGTAGCACCGTCCAGTTGTAGGAAGTGGTCAAGGTATTCTCCCTCAAGTGAATCTTCGCACTCGTCCTGTATTGATTGTAATGCTGTGGCATTAAAGGTATTTGTTCCCGTGTCCAGCATACGGTCAGAGATAGCTTCTAATGAATCAGTGCTATTGTCGAAGTCCGATATGTCTCCGCCTGACTGCTTAGTTAAGATTAGTCCCAGGATAGAGTTATCTACTGGCTGAGTAGGAGCAGTAGTACCACCATCTGCAACGGCTATAAGGTGGTCCAGTTTACCATCTGTATTTACAACATCAACTACTTCCGCGTTAACTTCAGAGGTAATAGGCAGGGCATCAATAGCAGTAGATAAAGCCTCAAGCGAATCAGTTGCCCGGTTATACCCGGACGCATCACCATCACTGGTCATTATATCAGCCATCACTGAGTTATCTACAACTGATGCAGGAAATGCACCAGTTCCATCAGCTACCCCCATAAGAAACCTATTAACATATGCCCAATAGATACTCTCATGTACGATAACCATGTAGTCTTCTGCTGTAGCTACGGCTGAGAAGGCAGTAACAGTGAAGGTCCCATCATCGTCGTAGTCTGTGATGGCCCTCCACTCAGCGAGAGGAGCAGCATCGTCTGTAGTACGTGCTACAAACATGTAGTAATGGGACCCGGTGAATCTATCGTCACCCATCCCACTTAAGGAGTCAATACCAATAGCTGTAGCAGAACCTCCAGAAGTGACGGCTCCACCAAATAATATATCCCCTCCGGCAGTACCAGCTACAGAGTCATATATAGCGCGAATTAGGGCCATTGCAGTATCAGTGCCATCAGAAGCTCCGGAAGCAGCGGCATCAGCTATATCTCCGAGGATATCAAGGATTGGTCGTGTAAAAGGTGAACCTTTACTCATGTATCTCTCCTACCAAATAACTGCATCTATCGCTATATCCTGGGCAGACGCATTATTATTAGTGATTACCAGCCATTGTTTAGTGGCATCCTGTATTTGCAGGTTCTCGAAGCATTCGGAACCAAGTTCATCCTTTGAAGTGTAGAACAAGCACGTTGTTCCCACTATATCAACATAAGAAAGGCTTATCCCGCCTTCATAACAGATGTTGATGACCTTATTACATGTCCCTGTCTCAGCCTGGACCACTACTGTATCGGCAGAAGCAAGAGCCGCTACTATACCAAGCCTACCTGACCCTGTTTTGTACCAAGTTACTGTTCCAGCCATCGTCTTACTCCGTTGTATAAGATTTTAATATCTTGACGGGCTTCTTGCCCTTAAGTTTCTTCTCGAATTCTTCCTTCTTTATTAACCCAATGTCCCTTAACTGTGAAGGGACGGCCCCACCTATGTTCACCATGTCGATTTTACGTGAACCCAGGGCGCTAAACGCATGCGCCATGGCTCCAAGGATTACTGCATCTTCCAAGTATGCAGGGATAGTGGAAGAATCAAATGTCAGCTTATGTTTCCCGGACCATAACACTCTTATGCTGTAAGTGGCCTCTAAAGCGGAGGTATAAGAGATGTCTGCAATGGTCCCATTGAGGCTAACGTTTCGATAATTTGGCCTTCCGCTAGTGTCCGTGGTTACTGGATACTCTATCGCCTGAATACCCACCAAATCTTTGAAATACTCCTGCCCATAATTATCCCGGCAGGTCAAAAGGTCAAGGAATGTGGTTACTCCCACTGATGGCAGGGATAAACCCTTATGTACCCACTTTCCGAAACCTATATCAAGCGTGTCGGCTGTACTGTTTCCGGTTATTGCTGTGGCTGTTACTGAGGTGATGTAAGAGAAGAGCATTTCTCCCTCTTGCACCAGGCCGTTGGCCCATGTGAAGACTTCTGTTTGTGCTGTGCCTCTAATATCCTTACCTACCACTGTTAAAGTGAAGGCTGTGATGGAATTATCGGCATCCGTGAACTTAACCGTGACGTTTCTGGCAGGGGTGAGGGTGGTTTGCGCTATGGTACATGTGGACCCCGCGGTAAAAGCGCTGATATCGGCAGCATCCACGATATAGTCATCGTCAGCACAAGCATATAGGGTAAAGGAACTATCGTATACCTTTGGAATATAGTCAGAGACATCATCTACGGCGCTTAGAATATGCCCAAGGAGGACCCCGTCCTCCAGGTCAAGCTCTATATGTATGTCTGTGAGTTCATCACCCATCTTTTCGCGTACTGACGCTAGATACCCTGCCAAATATCTCATGTTATACTCCTAAATCTTTACTAGCCTCGGCAAGTTGTGCCTCCTTGATGAGCCTAATCATCTTTACTTTCTTAATCATCAATGGAAGATGATACTTCGCAGCTATTACACGAAGCTCATCATACTCCAACTCCTCTAGTTTCTTAGGAGCAGGGGCCGGAGGTTCATAAGGCTCAGGGATTGTCACCGGAAGGTCCTCTACAATAGGAGGGGCCACAGGGATAACAGGCTTTACACGCTCCCTTGCTAGACTAAAATACTTAAGGGGAGCATCGCCTGTACCCTGCCATGGGTCTGCCATCTGGTATAACTTACCCTGCACCATGCACATATGTTTAGCTATATACATATAGTTTTCTATTCCTCCAACGCTGCAATTATAGGCGCGGCTAACGCTTGCACTGCTTCTACTGTAGACCCATGTTCAAAAGGTATATCAAATCTTTCTTCACTTGATGTTCGGACGAACAAAATAAAATCTCCTGGCGTGATTATGCCACCAGCACTAGCTGTAGTAGCTTGTTCTATTCTTAGAAGTACGATTTTATCTTTGCGTACTGCCATTCTTCCTGTACTATTTAAAAGAAAGTTAGCCATGTTTCCTCCTATGGAGACGGGCCGGGGATTTTAGCCCCCGGCCCTACCACTATATTTCTTTAAAACCCTTACCAATTACAGGTTTAATTCTCTCAAGCCCATGTGCTAAAGCTGCTGTAGAACGTGGACTTCGCAACCCTGGCTTGTTAGCCTCGTAGTTTAGGGTATCTAATACCCTAGTCCTACCACTTTGCACGAACTTGAAACTTGGCATTGCCATCTTTCTTTCAAGGAATACTCCACACTTACAAGTATGGGGCAAATCCCTATCTTCTATAGGCAATATCAGGTCCTTATCTTCCTGACACTTTGGACATCGAAAACTGTAAATTGGCATACACACTCCTAGGTTGCATCGGGCAGAACAATATGTTCCTGTTCTGTGTTCCAGCCCCAATCGTTTGCAGTCCCACCTGCATCAAAGAACGGATGGTTAGTAGCTGTAGTGCCTCCAAAACAAGCCTGGTTTCCGGTAATGAAGTTATCGGATGAACCAGTCCTTGCATAGATAGCAAACCCATCAGTGTCGGATGCACACTTGAATTTGTTATCCAGGATAGCTACATTACCACACTGAGTTCCGATGTCTATAATGTAGGACGAACCTGGATAAAAGACGTTACGCTGTATTTTACCAAATGAAGCATTGAAAAGTTTAATAGCTGAGGTGTAGTTGCTTGCATTTGGCACACCAAACGTACAATCCTCTATCAGTAGATAAGGCCAGTCTGCCGAGGCTCCGGTATAGAACCCATACAATGTAGTATTCTGTAGTGCAAGCCAGCAGTTTCTCAGTGTGAACCCATAGACTGAGGCTGCATCTGTGCTTATTACATTTCCAGTAGTGCCACCAGAATGGACTTGCAGGTATAGGTTTTCAACTGCACAATGGTTTGCAGCTATAGTGATACAGTTTGTATCTATGGCATCAGGACCAAAGCCAGAGTCAGAGATAAGGCCACGGCTATAAAGACCTGTAAGCAAGATGCCTTGTTTATCAACGTCAATAGGCCATGCTTCTCCGGTTGTGTGGGTACTAGGGGACCTCTGCATTACAACGATGCAGTCATACCTATTAGCTACACACTGACTAATGGCATACTCAGTAGTTAGGAACGGAGTCAACACAGACAATCCATCATTACTATCTGAACCAACAGTGTCATCTACATAGAATACATACTGTCCAGGGTATTCTCCATGCAACCCCATTACTTTCCCACCTGGGACTATTTGAATGTTCTTAAACTTTTGGAATCCTCTGTTATAAAACGACATCATTACCTCCTTTGGGTAGGCAGGGGGAGTTTATCCTCCCCCTGCACATGTCATTTATTTTGTTATGGGTTCAAGGGCAGTGGATATGCTGTTTCCAAATCCGGGGTAATCCAGGCATCCACAACTCCGGTAGCCAGGGTCGTGCTGCACGTAAATCGGCATCCGATATATACGTCAGTCGCCACCTGATAACCGGGGGACAGAGCCAGGATTATATCTTTCCCAGCCGTAGTCAGTGAAGAAGTAGGAATGGCTGGAGAAGTGGCAAGGACCGTAGGTGTGGCATCTAGGCCCACCGCACTGTCCATCTCTGCCGTTATAGTAAGAGTATCAGAACCAGTTGTAAAGCCAGTAGTGACCCTTACCACAAGGTACAGAGGTTTGCCATTAGCTATATATTGAGCAGCCTTACCTGTAATGACATGCTCAGAGATAGCCGTAGTAGTGATTGACTGGGCAACCGCTAGGGTTAAATTCGCATCTCTCATCGTCTTTCTCCTTAACTCACAGCAGTCTCGCCCGTTGTGGTTGCGTCCACTGTGGGCTTGATTCTGTCTGAGATTCTAATTGGCGCACCCATGAAACGAGTTACTGGCGCACCAGCAACAGTGTCAGGAGTAAGGCCACCGAAGGCCCTGGAAAGAGCTTGCTTGTGCAGGTACTCGGCAATGGTAGGAGTACAATAAACGTAGGTCCTTCCAAAATCGCCGAGAGCAGAAGCCGGACGCTTGTACCATGCAGTTATCATCTTGTCGTACAGGTCAACACCAGTGGCAGCATCAGATACGAGAGCAGCCTGGTCGATGTTGCATATACGAGTGGCGTAACGCCAGTCTGCTACAGCAAGACCAACCTTCCATGTGAACTCTGTCATGTAGGCCCAATACTGAGCAGCAGTAGCGATGTTACCCTGGTCGGTAACAAGCTGTTTGCCCATGTCCTCTACTTTAAGACCAAGCTGGCTACCTCTAGGATAGAAGCCAAACACAGTCTGAGGACCCCAAGTGATTATCCAGATTGAGGTCAGGTCAGTTGAGCCAGTGCCGGAGCAGTTGACGATGTTGTTTCCGGTTGCGCCCGTGGTCAGGTTGTAGCGCGGGGTCAGTCCAAGAGGCTCATCGGGAGCAGTACCGGAGTTGGAATAAAGTATAGCAGTTTCCAACTGTTGCGTCAGGCCCATTGCGGCAGGGAAGTCTACGGCTGCGCGGTTCGCTGCCATATTTCCGCCGTACTCAGCCAACTCACAGTCCAGGACAGAGCGCAGTTTGCACATCTTCGCTACATCATCGAAGGTGCTTACAGTTCCCTTGCCTGTACTCCAACCTTGGTTATAGCCTACCCATGTGCCTGAAGGCAGGGAGGTTCTCATGGTTGTTCTATTACCGTTCTCCATGTTGCCTTCCTGGAAGTGCATGTCCTCCATCATAGGACAAGCGCGGGACAGGATTTCAGTGATAGTAGCAATCTTACCATCGAGTTGCTGTAACTTCACTAAATCCAATAACGTGGTATAATTACCCGTTAGTGTGGCCATACTTTTCTCCTTTTTTATTTAGATAGTGTTGGGTACATCTCTCTTAAGATGTCTTCTTTTGTTTTCTTCCCACTCCCGGTCCCAACTCCAGCGGGAGGTGGTGCAGGAGGAGGTGCACTTCCGGCGATTATCTGCGCGAATTCCTTCATCTGTTCCTCACTCTGAGGATTAAGTTTTCTCAGGGATTCTACGTTGACCTTAAACTCCGTAGCAATCGCTTCAATCTTTTGCTGACGCTTGAACTCGTTGACTTTGGCCTTCTCTTCTTCGTGAGCAAGTTTGTCCATATTAAACTCGGCTCGTTCCTTTTCCAAAGCACTGCGTTCCTCCTTCAGCTTCTTGTTGATTGCTACCAGGTCTGCTCCGCCATCAGCCTTGGTCAGCAAATCGTCCCTCTCGGCCTGTAGTTTAGCGATGGTGGATTCATGCGCTTTAACCTGCAAGATACCCGCCTTCGTCCATTTCTCCTGCTCGGCAATGCCACGGTCTTTATGACCCTGCATCTCCTTACGGATTTGTTCTACCTCGGCCTCTGTGTACGTCTTTGCTGTTTTCTCAGAAGGTGGTGCTGGAGTAGCAGAAGATTTCTCATCCTGCTTTCCGCCCGTTCCATCCTGACCCATATAAATACCCTCCTTCTATATTACCGGACCATTGTACTGGACCCGGTTATCGAACTACTTGATGGCTGTGCGAGTAACCTTGCACATACATCGCCATCCATTCCACTCATTCCTATAAACTTACCTAACACTCTATCACCTTCTGGATATGTACAGCGCCATATCTGTTTTGCTGTAGTATTGCCAGTGATAGCATCATATGTATTAAGTAGTTGTTCCTCGACTACTGTGGGAACCTTATCCCACGTATATAAATCTTCACCCTGTTCATTGAATCCACTAAGGAACCCTATCTTCTGACCATCTACTTCCTCTGTACTTGTGGCATATGCCTTAAAAGCTGGATGCTCTACTATGTAGCGCTCTCTCACATATCCTTCAGTAGGAAGGTTATTATATTCTCTTAAGTCATTAGGCTGTAATCCCTCAAACCTCTGTAACATTATATCAGGTATTATCAGTTTTGTCAAGGCAGGTATGGTTTTGTCCGGGTCAATACCTAACTCGGAACACCACTGTCTTACGATTGCCTCCGCGTTTGGGTTCTGTATTGTAGAAGTATACCCCATGAATATTAGGGTAGCTTCAATATCCAGGTTCATTGGATTCTCCCTAAAAACCTCGCGGTCTTTTCTAGGAAGTTGCCAATATGGTTCAAGAACATCCCCCATTTCCCATAACCTTAAAGCTAACGGGTTCTCATCTTTGAATCCAGCTTCTTGTAATTCAAGAACGATATCATAGATAGTTCCATCCGGGTCATATGTAGTCTTCCAATTATTGAGAGCAGATTCCTGTACATCCCAATCTATACCACGACCACCTTCACTACCAAGAGGGTCAAGAACACCTTCCCCCCATACCATATCATAGTAAGCATCAATAGCTACATCTACATATGATTGGTCCTGGCTCTTTGATAGACCTGGAGTTTCCCAAGAGTCATATATTTTCTTATGTTCTTTTTTAAGGTCTTCTTTACGTATACTATCATCTGACCTACGTTGGCGTAGGTTATCTATATACGTTGGCATATCAATGGCCCCAGATTGTAATAGAGTATACTGACTATTCTCATAAGCAATATAGTCCAACTCTATTTGGTTTTTATCATCAAACCAATGAAGCCATTCATCAGCCCTATATGGCATACTCGCTGCATCAGCAAGGCCCTTCATCTCAGCTAATTCTGGGTTCTGTGCTAGATAAAGTTGCTGTAAAGAATACCCTAAATCTTTCCACGTTAAAGTACCAAGGTCTTGCTTCTGTGCTAAGTCATCCGGCAGGTCATCGGATGATAGTGTTTTTACCCACTCATCTGCAAACCTATACCACTGTTTGCTGGCAGATATAGGATAGTTATTCAATGCAAATATACTAGCCAAGGCATTCAATGGAGTTGTAGTTGCATCTTTATAGATAACATTTGCTGCTATAATTGGCATCCACATTTCACTAAAAGCCTGTAGGTAATCAGTCGTCCCATCTAATTTCTTTCCCATGACATCACGACCTGTTATCATCTCTCGTATAAACGTAAGTCCAGGAGATGCCTTATATCCAGCAGCAGTAACAGCCGGGTTAATTAAATCTTCCCACGCTCCAAATGTATCTCTCCAACCATTCTCAGAAATACTTATTAATTTATCTGGGTTAGCTTCTGCTAACGCATATATCCTTGCCATTGTCCTTATAGTTTGTGGCATGAATCCAGGCATACCATATACAGAACCTTCATATTCAAACCTCATATAGTCTTGGTCCCATGGAGCAATATGTGGTGTACCCTTATTCCCGGTAGCATACCATATTGCTGAATAAAGGGCATTCCACCCAGCCCATGACTTAAGTATCACCTTACGTAGTTCTCGGCCCATTATACCGCCATTCTTCAACCGATAAAGGAGAACTATATTGGCTCTCAGGAAGTTAGGAGCAAAGGCAGCAGCGCCTTCTGCTAGAGTTATACGCTTACTACCCGGCTTCAACATGTCAGGCAAAGAACAAGAAACCAAATTAGCAAATTCTGTTAGTTCCAACTTTGTACCGCCAGCCTTAAGCCAAGAACGTTCCATACTCTTGATAGTATATATTCTACCTATCTCTCCAAAACCAGCGAATGCTATACTGGCACGTCCAAAAGGTATCATCGCTAGCTTACCAACTATAGGGATACGGTCTGCTACTGACCGAAGGAAACCAAGGCCAGCATAGAAGTCATTTAAGTCTGCCGCAGTCTTCATTCCAAGTGGTATATATTCCTCACATAATCTATGCTCAAGCACACGCACCCAATTTAATACCTTTGGCTGTAATACCATAGCCGAAGAGAGCGAGAAAGCCTTGACTAAATTCTTTGGGTTAGACATCAGATAATATCCAAATGTCAGTGCAGCACTTAAGTCTATTGATGTCATTACTGTAACGACACCACGCATACCTTTATACGCAGCAGAAAGCAATGTATCTATATGTGGAGCCATGTGTGACTCCATGATATTTTTAAGTTCTTGCCCGGTGTACATCTTCTGCTTTTTAATACCTAGAGTTCTTATACTACGTTGTGCTGCGGAAATTTCCTCAAAGACAAAGTTATGATAACGGGGTAGATTACTTATAGCCTCACCCCAAGTCTCGTCCGGCTTATCTACCTGTCTAAAGAAATCTTTCTTTAACTCAGAACCTTCTTTAGCAAATGTCTTAGCCTCCGCTTCTGCCTTTTTGACAACATCTAGCAAATCATCGAGACGAGAATTAGCATCTCGGCGCATCTCACCAGATAGACCTTTAAGCTCTGAGAAGTTGCGTTCCATAAAACCACGCATCTGATTATCAATATTCTCAAGTTCTGCTGTAGCATATTTCTTTGGCTTCCTTATTTTTAAATCGTAATCTTCAAGATATTTGAGTAAGTCACGATAGACACCGTTGTTCTTCTTAGGTAGTCCACGCATAACTTCTTTGTAAGGCATACTATATTTGAACATGTTCTCAATACGAAACTTCATATCTTTTATCATGGCAGATATAGTATCTGGGAGAAGCCCTTGTATATCTTCGGGGGAATATAATTCCTTATTTACTTTCTGTATAACCTTTAGACGGTCCTCCAGGATTTGTCTTGCCTGGCTACGCTTGAAGGCAGAACCCTTCTCAAACATATCTATAAGTGTATCATACTCTTCTTTGAAGTTCCTACGCATCCACGTTTTATCAGCAGCAGTTAAAGCCTTACTATTAGGGATAGCTTTTAATCGGGTAATTATATCATCCAACTTACGAACATCAATAGATTCCCTATATAGAGATTGTACTTCTTTGAGTACAGGGTAGATATCATCCTTAAAGAACCTAGTCAAGAATGCTTTGTTCTTCGGAAGAAGGAATGGAACATCCTTAAAGTCTTTTATTATTCCAGTCAATTTAGTAGCATTCTTTGCATATACCTGAGCGCGTTCCTCGTTCTTTAATAGTATCTGCCCCTTCAACATTGTAGAAGCAACAACCTTACGAAAGACATTCATTATTTGTAACTCAGCCTTACCGCCTATCATTTTATAGATACCTTTAGTATATGTTTCCATAACATGTTGGAAAGAATCCGGTATTAAACCATCATCCATGGCATCTATCATAAGGTCATAGACATCTCTACGATGTTTAGCTGGGTTATATTTTAGTTTAATAGCTTCAATACCCTTACGTCCAGTATAACCGCGAGGAAGGTAATGAGCCAGTTCAAATACTTGAGCCAGGTCTATACGACCCATCTTGACCCCATGCTTCCACGCGAGTCTTTCTAATGAATCTACTAACTGATACATATTAAGGAAGTAGTCCAACGCTCCTTGTTCATTAAAGACATAGTACCTGGCATTTTGGGCGACATCATTGACAACAGTGCTTATTAAACCATCAGCACTGAGTGGACCTTTCCAATTCTTTTGTGTAGCTTCCATATTGATTCCACTAATAAACTTACCATCTCTCTCGAATAATTTATTAGGGAACCTCAAATGCCCGGCCTCTCCACGTGCTATTGGATACCCACATAACTTCTCTATAGTAGCCATGTATTGAGAAGCAACACGCGGTCCAGTCTCGGCAATAGTTCTGCTTACTTTTAGAGCGAAAGACATAAGTTGAGCAGGAGTCATTTGTCCTTTATTAAATGTATCAAGTACAGCAGCTTCTATTTTTTCAAAATTACCAGCCTCATATAATGGTGAATTCTTAACGAACTTCTTATACCATTTCTGTGTTTCAAAAAGAGACTCGATATTGACGGTATCAAACAACCGCATATTCTGAGGAACACCATTAATCTCCCAGGGTTTACCATTCCTAGTTATATACATGTCTATATTTGAGTATGGCATAGCACTAGGAATACTTTCAATACCTGCAACGTCACCAGTTTTAAGCCAGGTAGCAGCTTCGCGTATATTACGGAAATACTTAACCTGTCCTTCAAAGGTTAATTTCCATCCACCTAGTTTTTCACCAACTGGTGTAGCTAAACCAGTTCCGGGAAGGTTGATTGCGACTTCCTCCATTGGCTCTGCTTTGACACCAATACGTTCAGTGAACTTGATAAAGTCTGCTTCTGTTTTAAATGTTTTTGGTATATATTGACGGGTTATTCTCATAAGTGGAGTTTCTTCCGTCCTAATAAATCTCTTGAATCCCATCTTGCCAAGGAGACTGGAGATACCAGTGAATCTTAACACGCCACCTATAGGAAGTGCATACCATGGGTTTAACCACTGTCCTGTTTGTTTTGCCCACTCTGGGGCATAGGCTTCTGTAAGCGCCTGGATACTAGGGTCCTGTCCCCATAGTAAACCCATATAATATCCGGCATCATTATCTTTGAATTGAGTATCTTTCAGTTCGGCAAGACCTTCTTTAAAAGCTCTTGAACTTGTATCGTTAGGAGTCAACCAATAAGAATCAACTAGGTTCGCTATATTAGTTACAAACTCCTCACCACCACGGAAGGTATCAACTAAACCTTTCCAGATATTATTATAATCATATTGTGCCGATGAAACTCTTTGAGCCTCTCCTATAGAAAGGAAGCCAAGTATTTCTTCATCACTTAACCCCATAGTTTTGAGTAATGCCACATTCTCTGGTATTGGGCCAATATCACGTATGAAATTCAAACCATCTACAGTTCCCACGAATGTAAGGAAATCTTCTATAGTAGTAAATTCCGGTGTAGTATACGTTGCCTCTGTCCATTGTCCCATATCTTGCGCGTTATACGGTGTTATTTGTGAAGTAGTATCCTCCACGTCTACTATCCTCAAACCTTTAAAGTTGCTGGCAGTTAACTCGCTAACATCCTTATTCGGGAACATATCTGTCAAGGCATTAACATACCCGGCTATTAATGTTCTATTCTTATTACAATAGTCCCATGAAAAACCTTCAGCCAAATACACACTATAAGCTAATGCCTCTATTGTATCTAGTTTTAATTGCCGGGAACCATTAGAATATGCTGTATAAAGACTCAACGACGGACTATTAACCCCTTCGGTAATAAGGTCTTGTATACCCATATTCCCCAGGCCAAACTCCACCTTTTCCCATGGATTACCATTACGTAAAGAATAGAACTGATTTACTAAACCCCAATTACCATTGCCATTCTCATCCTTAGTGATTTCATATAAGAAGTTCCGGCCTGATTCAGTATCACCTTGCTGCGCTATTATATCTAATACAGTATCAAGTTCACTATTTATAAAATCACTGAATCCGGCAGCGGTATTAATATTATATTGCTTATTGACATTACCTACTATGTTCTTAACCCATACTCCGTCATTATCAGTATTAACAAAATTGATGTCATTCTTTATTTGTTCGTATATCCCTGAGTAAACTCCGGCCTCAATAAACTGTGACGCATTAAACATCTGTAAACCAGTAACCATTTCATCATATTCGTCAGGAGTATACACTTCATTGTCAGGTGACTTTATTGTAGTAACGACTCCATCAGCAAAGTCAGTGGTCCATCCATTAATAGTCTGTGATATAATCTTTGGTGTATCCCCTCCCATAGTTACTGTAAAGACCGAGTTAGTAGGTATGTCACCATCTATATCAAAGTAAGTCTTTGCTTCATCGGCAGATAATATTTGTGGCGTAGACCAGTCCCGTACCCTGAACTCCTCACTATCAAACCAAGTAACATCTTCAGTATCCGTAGTAACTATGGGTTCCACTACTGGTGTAGGTATAACCGTAGACTCCTGCACTTCTGACCCATCTGGTGCTGCTATACGCTGCCATTGGCCTGGTTGAGCAGTAGGAAATACCTCCGGGGTTACAGTTGTGGTGACTATAGGAACTATAGTTGGAGTGGTGGTGTACCCAACACGTATATTACTATCCTCATCTCTTCCTACTACTAACTCAACTGCATTCTCTGGAAGCGCATACCCATATATAGAAGCATACTCAGCCGGGATTCTCTCCCCAACCCTAAGCGCTCCCGTTGCCACAATCATCTCAATAGGGATTGGGTTCTCTGTGCTGAGAGCAAGGTTGTAAACTACATTAGGAATACCTTGCGCTGATAGTATAGTCTTAACATAAGCGCGATAATTATTAAGAACACTTTTACCTTCTTTAGTTCTTGAACTAACACCCAGACCAACCACATCTTCCATTGAAGGTAACTCTTCAGAAAGGTCATGGTTCATCTGCCATGTATAGAAGTAACTTTGGATGAGGCCGAACTTCTCTACAGCATGCCCCGTACCTGCCGCGGCAGTTGCAAGTGCTGAATTATATGTGGCCTTCTGCGCGTCTGTAATTAATATAGGGGACCCGGAAGCATCATATTCTACTCCAGGGAGACTTCCTACATCTGTATATTCAGCAGCAGCAGAATGTAACGCCATCTGCCACAAAGCATTATTGACCATATTAAGGTCGTCCTGCATATTTTCTGCATACGCTTGTTCTTTAGCCGGGCTACCGGAAGCCCTGAGATACTTTTGTATAGGACTATTAAACATACGACCTTCGCCCTGAGCATAAGCAAGGGCATCCTCAAACCCCCAACCATGGCCCTGCTCCCATTGGGATATATGCTTAACTCTGCCGAGTTCTTCATCCTCTGCATCTATCCTGGAATCACGATATCCACCAGCACCAATCAATCCAGAGTTCAATGGAATATCTCCACCTGCACGATGCGCCTGTTTCCTTGTAGCATCAGCCTGTGCCTTGGCAATAGCAGCAGATTGCGCTGTCTTCTCTGCTGCTAAACCTGTAGATATAGCGGCCTGTTCTTTGCCTGGCTCCGAACCATAAGCATACCTTTCTATGTTTGACCGAGCAGCATTAACACCCACTAGGCCGCGCCTAAATTGAGCAAGACGGCCCCTTGCAGTACCAGCGGGGTCTGCTGTACCCCATGTGCTTAATCCACCCGTTTTTCTAAGATATGTTGAAAGGTCAAAACTTTTCTTTGCCATATCCGTCCTTTACTGTTTGACTAATGATAATAAAACAATTAAACAAGGGCCACTAAGTTCACCATCTCCAATGCCCTTTAATTTTAATACAGAGTCTCCACTAGAAACAGTGAATGCGCTGGATTCAGCAAGAACATATTCTGTTGCACCCCTACAATCAAACTCAGCTACTTCTACATCATCTATAAGTATCTGAAGTATTCCAGCAGTTCCGCCCTTATAAACCATAGACTCAATCTTATAAGAACCTGCTTGTAGGTATAGTTTATATGTAAGATAATCTCCAGCCGCAGCAAGTCCAGCATAAAAATATCCGAAACCTACACCAACGGCAGCGCCACCATATTTACTTGCATATCCAGCAAGACAGACATTAATATGACCACTATCGCCACCGCCACTTTCTGCTTCACCATCCTCGATGAATCCATACCCATATCCCAGTGAGTCATCATTACGTCTGGGGTCAAACCATTTACCGAATGATACTTCCATATCATAGCGCGGTTCTTTTAATACAGGATTAAATGTTCGCTCAACCTGTCCCACACAACCTTCGAGTACACGACCATCGGAACGCTTACTTGTTATCTTAATCCTATCGAATATCTCAGTACCGCAATCCATTGGAAGCATTGCATTAGAACCACTCTGGGCATTGATGATATTAGACATGATTGTATTCGCTACTGTCTGCGCCTGGTTGCTACTTATTAACCCAGAGACTAATATCGTACGGATACACGGGTTCATAGCATACGAGTCAGCATCTCGCGCCGTTGCAGTATACGCCGGGGAAGCACCAGTGGGTGTCTTTACTATGATTTCATTTGGGTACACAACGCCGGAAGAATCACTCTCCATATAGAACCTATGGCTGTATCTCTCTAGCGCATACTCACTCTGTACCGTAGACGATGGTGTAAAGACATGGATAGTGTCATAGTTATCATCATCAACCGATTCATTCCCTGGCCTCATAGAGGCATGAGTCATATCAAATAGACGAGCAAGAGTATGCGCTCTAGTCTCACCCTTCTTTATCACGAATGACTCGCCAAGGTATACCCCTGTCCAAAGGTCATCCAGGTCATCATCGAGAATGACATTGTAGTATTTACAGTTATCAAAACAAGCTAGTGTTGAATTAAGGATTGCTATTATTAAAGTTCCGACTACTGTAGTACCATCATCTACATATTCCTCTGTGGCCTCATCCATTCCAAGGAGGTCCATCATCCCGATACATTCGAGCTTACATTGCTTGACACCCTGAGCTTCATAGAATGTTTGCTGCTTAACCCATAGCGCCGGAGATGTGGAGTATATGGGGCCTTCTTCTGTTATCTCACCCCAGGAAATATATACCCTCTCGCCTTTAAGTGGCAACGTAAAGAGTAACCCATCGTTATTGTTAAGAGTAATCTCACCCTTGCTCTTATAGGGAGATTCCAATGTATTCAAATATAGAATCCTGCTCCCGTCTTTCTTTACCCATTCTACTGAGTCTTTAACATTGTGGCAGGTTGTAGTAGACCCGCCATGGGAGTCAACCATGAAAGTTATGTTACCAATATTAATCTTAATAGCAGGAGACACAGATGGTTGTCTCTGTGCCAGCAATAACTTCGGGTGTAACGCTCTCACTATACTACCTCAAAAGCTCCATCAACATATTCTACCTTAGATGAATTCTGTAGTTCAGCTACCCATCTATAGAACCCATAATCACTTGTGGTTGGTATAAGGAATTGGTAATAATAATCTCCGGTAGCCTGGTTAGTCATGGATGTAGCTGTGAGTATTATCTTCTCCGCACTATCATAGAATGTTATCTTGGGATAGTCGGTATCACAGTTAGCATAGACACCATCACCTGATGGAGTATTCAGGACCCGTACATAGATATGTTCTCCGCGCTGTATTCTTTCCATATTAACTCCTAGGTAAATATACTTCCTGATGTTTTAGTACGTTTGGGAGAAGAAGATGTCTTCCTTCTTCCAAGGAACTTACTGGTTAAATCTCTCAATACTTGTATAGGCTTGGATACATAAGGTACAACAGAAGTGGATACGTTGTATATTTTATGAGCCATCATATTCATTCCATTTGGGAATACCGGGACACCCCACTCATCAAGCCTATTACTGAATGTTCTGAAACCATATTGTGTTAAGCCTACGGTCTGGTTTGCCAACCATGGCGTAGCTGAAACAACTAACTCAGGGTATAACTGTGTGCATATTACTGAAGCATTGACATCACTCACGTTCCCAAGAATAATACCAACCTCTAATGTAGCGAGGTCATCGTTGGTGAATACTCCTCCACCTGGTCGTGATATAGTTTGGCAATATGTTTTGAAAGGATATCTATAAGGAAGTATCTCATACTCATATCCTTCATTTGTCCATGCGGAAGAAGTTAACGTTACTGCTGTACCTAGGGAATCTGTACTATTCAATCTCAGGAAAGGTTGAGCAGTTCCGGTATAACCTCCGGCTTCGGGGCCAGTGCAACACACCCTAAAGTATACATCTATCTGTCTTACATTACCTTGTATCAATGAATACTTTGTAAGGTAGGCATCTTTCTTTGTGGCGTTGCACCACATACTACCAGTACTATCGAGTGTTTCATACTGAGAAAGGAAAGCATATTTGGTCCATCCAGCAACATCTTCCTTTGAGTTATTTATCTCATCTATAATCACTATAGTGTTATCATCAGTAACTTCATCTATTGGCTCGGCAAAATTAGAGTCATCACCACTTGATTTTGTACCTCTACATATAAGACCACGCCCAGCATAAGGATGGTCATATGGGTATACTGATGTAGCATTCCCACCTGAACCAGTGACAGAGTGACCACTATTCCATGTCCATGTTCCATCTAACCTAGCCATTGGGAATAGGTCTCCTATACCGTAACTACTTTCGTGATAATTATGCCATCCTCCATCTGTTACTTCTGTAGGAGTATAAAACCATTGGTCGGCAAGAATTACATTATAACTTCCACAAGAACTTGAAAAGGTTAATGCGGTATCTGTTTCCACACTAGCAATCTTTAGAACTTTCAAAGCAGGGTCAGTACACCAGGTATTCTTAATGCCAGGTTTAACATATTGTCCGGCAACCATTTCAGTCAAGAAGGTAGTGCCAGTCCCCCATAACCCTGAGTAGCCACTCTTCCATAGTAACTTTGTACCAGTAATATATCCTGCTACACTCTCACTCTTCCCAGAGTCAAACCCATTACCAAGGTCATAAGAAATAAAACCACCAGAATCATCCGGGGAATCAGCAAGGTCACTAACGCATTGCCAATTTTTTAATGCGGTAGGAGGGGTATATTGTGGACCATTATAATGCTTAGTTGGATATAGTTGTGAGTAGGACCCATTCTTTCTTGGATAGATTGGTATGCGTGTTGCCCCATATATAGGAAGCGATATACCCCACTCACAAAAGATTAAATCAGATGCAGCCGTCTCAGTCCATGTAACACCTGAGTCTGTTGAACTCCAGGCGCTACCTGCGGTGTAAGACCCGGCTGTTTTAAATCTCCAACCTATCGAACCAAGTGACCCGGCAGCAGAAAGAACGATGGCATACTTATCATTACCAACGCTCAAGGCAGAGTTCAATGTGAATGTTACCATAGCAGCGGAGGTCCCTATACTGGATTGCGCTACGGTTGCAGTCGCTAGAGAAGAACCTGTAGGCGCTCCGGTAGATGTCGCGTATATATTGAGTGTAACTGTTCCGCTAGTACCAACCCTTATCAGACCCAACTCTATCTCGTATATGGTATGCGCTGTACCAGGAGTGAACGTCTGACCCACATAAGTAGTACCGCCAAACAACTTCGTTGCATCAGCGTAGGTTAACTCTGTGTTTTCAAATGGTGTGTAGTTAAGCATTATAGAAACTTATATTTACTTTCCTTTGGCTCCGGCTTTACCTTCGGTGTCATCACTGGCATCTTAGGTGGCATGATAGACCCGCGCATCTTGGGCCTGGGTAAAGTAGTCCTAGGTGTTAAGAGTTTATCAAGTTCTTTATTGAGGTCTGCCATATGTCCCATTACTGTCCTCCTGGAGCCGCTGGTTGCTGAGTCATCTGTTGTATCAACTGTTCTATCCTGGCCTTGAGAAGTTTAGCCTCAGTGAGTTTGGCTTCCTTCTCGTCACCAGTAAGAAGAGAAGCATCCTTCATCGCCCTATCATAAGCGCGGGTAAGACGAAGCTCAGGAAGCTCTCTAAGTAATCTCTCATCATCCATCTTCGCAAGCAACTTCTCCGGGTCCTCAGACTTAAAGACATCTCGTACAATGAAGTCATCCGGCATGTGAGCGTTGATTGCCATAACAGCCTTCTGGAAGTTAGAAGACTCCTGCTCAGGGGACTCAACATCAACGGTGAAGTCCACTCTAAACTTATCTCGCAGAGGAATAAGGTCTGCCGAAGATATCGCTATGGTCTTCCCGGACTCATCAATCATAGCAACATCAAATGAGCCATCTATGAATTGGTTTAACATCTGGTCGAATATTGACTTGTATAGATTCTCCAACGTAGTCTGTCTTGGAAGGAAGACCACTCCGCGCTGCCCGGAAAGAGTATCTAGGGCCAGAGCAGAAAGCTGGAAGTTTAATCCACCATACTCATTATTAGGAACTGTGCCACGCTGGTATTCTCCATCTACCATATTGAACAACATGGCATTAGTATTCGCCATATCAGCGAACTTAAGTGAGTCGAACTTCTCATCAGCCATCTGTTCCATCACAGTACCCCACTCAGCCGGGTATTCATTAACCTCGCGGTCTGTCGTACCATCAGACGTATGTACTAATGGAGGACGCATCCCCAACATAGCGTGGGTCTTTATGATTGAGAGTATATCATTACGTTCTTTGATAGTCTGACGTACAGCCTTATAAAGCGATTCACCCTCCATGGTATAGCGACTCGTATTTGTCCCGCTTACCATAGGAGTTGTAACCACAGGGTGTATTGATATTGGAACTTGCTTTACATATGTTCTTGGGCGCGATACCTTCTTAGTCCCAACTACTATCTCTTCATTGCCTTTGTCATCATAGTAATCATGCGTGTCTGAGGCATCTCCATCTATATCTATCCCAAACTCGGCCTTGATAGATTCCTTCTCTTTTAGAAGAGTTACGATACAGGCCCAAGATAACTTGGGGCCATACTTCTTCCAGTACAAATCATACACATCAAGAGGAAGGATTTCAAATATAGTCTTCCCGTCTTGCTTGAAGATAAGACTACGGGCAGCGGCATACCCTCGTAGGTTTGCAAGGAAGGCAAGTGTTGGATAGATTGGAACATTAGCGCAACCCTGGTAGTATTGGTTCGCATTGTAAAGGACGCATCTCCACCAGTTAACGATAGTCTCTATCTGGTTGTCTTTGAGTGAGGAGATGACTTTCAGTCGTGGCTCTGCCTTTGCGATGATAGCAGTTACCCGGTCAAGGTACGTCTGAGGGTCGGCAGAGGTCACGTTATAAACTCCTGGAAGAACCACATCCTTCATCTTCCCTACGCCCTTCATGGAGTGCGTGTTCAAAAGATAAAGATTCAGGTCATCGTCCCACCTTGTAGTTAACTTGGACCTGATAGTAGAACTCTTTACTTTGGCAACCTTGGAGATTATTTCATTCGTATCCATCTTATCCAAACTTCCTCACTAACTGTTTATTTTCGGCCTGTGGCCTTGCGTATCCGAACTTACATACTATCTCATAGGTCACTGCCTTGATGCCATGATTATTCGAATCCTTGACCCCTACTACGACACCGTTGCGGTCTGTGTCATACTGGTAAACTTCCGTCCTTCCGGTCACTGGATGAGGGCATCCCCCGAACTCTGAAAGGATTCCGCGGCAGCGGGGGTGGATTGTAAGGTGTGGTCTATGGGTGATTGGGTCCGGCATAAGGTAAGTTCGCATCCTTTCGATTCCGGCTGCGATAGGAACCTTCTTGGACCTAAGATGTATCCCGGCCTGTTTTCTCCATATCTCCGAAGCTGGAGCATCAGGTTTGTGTGAGGTCCCGGCAATATCAATAGACCCTCCAGTTACCTTCTTCCACCATGGCTTCATCCGGCAAATAGAAATCATCTGGTCTGTAGTTTTGAACTGCTCATATACTTCGTCTATGATATGGAAGTAATCCCCATCCCATTGCCCGGCCTCCACAGCATGCCATCCCGCGGAGTACCCAGGGTCCACACATATCTCCACTTCCTTCTCGGCCTCGAAGTCTTTAGAAAGGACATGAAGACTATTCCTAAACTCATGGAACACCCGGCCCGATGGAGGACACGGGACTCCACCCATACGTTCATTAAATAAGTCTGGAGACATGGTTGCCTCTATCTTCTTGAGAAGAGGGTCCTCTCTGCCTCCAGGATAAAGCGCTGTATTGGTCCAGGAAGGAAGAGCAAAGCTCTTACCATCTTCCTTGTTTGGTCCCTGCCATGAAGAGTAGAGTTCAGGGATACCAGCCGAGACTTCCTTCAAAAGTGCCTGTCATTAGCATCCAGCCACCTTCTCCGGCTCGTCCCAGTCTGGCAATCAACCTTTGTATAACCTCGAAGTCGCATTGTGCAGCTTCGCAAACTAATATCCCATGAGGGGAGAACTTTGAAATATTGCGCGGGTCTTTGGCAGAGATGGTGTTAATCGTTATCCCGCCCTTTATAACTATCTTGCCTGGGTTCACAACTGTAGAAGCGAACTCAAGAATCCCCAACCTATCCATGTCTGTGACTATGTAATCGAATTCAGGCTTCGTGTTATCATAGTCTGCTCCTACCAGCCAGAATAGGTTCCCCTCGAATATCCTACTTGACAATTCTTTGGAACCTACAAGAGACTTCCCGGCTCCTTCTCCACCAACCATCAACCTTAACCACGAATCACAATCATGCACAGGGCGTTGGTATTGATTAGGGGTATAATCAATTTTCGTCCATATTAACTCTTTTTGTTCCTTGGTTAGTTTCGTAAAGACTCCTATTCGTCTGCGTCTGGAGCTTCAGGTGTGACGATAGCGCTATCCGAATGTTTCGTTTCTTTACTCTTGACAGACATGAGTTCCGATATCAACTTGGAAGCCTCATCGTTATCTGAATGAAGAGTAGCTGACAACTTTGGAAGACAGTAGGGAAGAAGTTCAGCAACGAATAGTCTATGTTGACCAATCAAGTCAGCGACCTTATCACACGCTGCTTTATAAACCTTAAGGTCATTTCTTTCTAGTGCCTCGTCAGCGGTTCGCTGGTGCAACCCTATCTGGTCGTTCAGCCACTTCTCGTTCTGAAGAAGGTGAGTAACAAGAACAGGAGTCTTGCCTTTCAGCATGCTCCTGCCCATCTTGCCTTTGATTGAGTATGCAGTTTTCATTTAGCTCCCCTTACTGAATACTTCCTTCATGTCATCCACGAAATCAAGTATCCTTCCACCGAAGGCAGCCAGGACATCCTTGATTATTAGGACCAACTTAACGAAGGCCATGAAGAACTTTTCCACTCTCTCTATGATTGTCATATTCAACTCCTTAGCAATTAATTCTCTGCCAACTATCACCACCCCAGGTGATAGTTATATCCGGGACGAAGCATGGAGGTTTGTGATTAGGATGTTTCACACATTCCGTATGAGGACAAGAAAGGCACGGACACCATGTATAAGTAGTTGAAGTGGTAGACCCAGAACTCGTTTGACTATTATCACACATACACTCTCCTTTTTGCTCGCGGGGACAGGACTTGCACCTATCTCTCCGGCATCACCCGGCATCCTGGCTATACTAGACGACTCCTCGCGATTCACTATAGAGTATACCACACTTTAAAAGTTTTGTCAAGCGCCATTCTTATTTTAAAAATTAGGACCTTTCCCGGAATGAGGCTTCTCCAGACTTTAAGCCTACCCCCAGAAAATTGTAATTAAGGTAATATAACTAGGTAACTAGGTACGTACTAGCGTACCTAACGTACTAACGTACCTTCCTAAGTAACGTACTAATATATATACTATTTCTTTTGTGCGACAGCACAGCTGCTAACTTAGTTAGCAATATCGTCAACTTTTTGTTCGTGAGTTAGCAATTTCGTCAACAACTTAGTTAGCAGTTCTGCTAACTTTTAGTATTCTCATGCGACCCTGGGAGCATATCCTCCAAAGTCTTTAAAGTATTATATAGGGAGTATAAGGTAGTGTACAACTTTGGTCCCGGTACAGCGCATCGTGTCACGTTGACGCTTTACATAAGTGGTTACGAGTAAAGGCACGATTTTGCCCCTAGTGGAGCTAGTTATTGTCAAGTAGGTTAGCCGGGTAGATTAGGAACTATGTACGCGAGGGTCTACACACACCACCCATATACGCCTAACGCACGTCCATGCCCACTGGCCTACTTTACGGCATACCCCCCTAGACAAAAAAACTAAACAAACATTATGTCTCGTTCGTACTATGTAGCTATTGTCAAGTAGTAGGCAAACGGTTGCCGACTACCTATGCTATGCGGATAGCGGAAGGCGGTTGCCGATTGCCGTTAGTTTTTGGGACGGACGGGTTAGCGGTATCCTATTTTATGTTTCCCCTATCTACCACTATCCGATACCCCTATCGCCTCACCTTGCCTCACCTTGCTATGTCCTAACCTATGTTTATATCCAACTCTTGAACACTGTTTTAGCTATAAAAAAGATGCTATTGCATCGTAAAATGACTACTTTTTAGCTATGACTTACGATGACTTGACAGGCTATTTTCGTTCGTGGTACTATGACACTAGAACTTTAACAACTGAATACGGTTCGGCAGTGAGGGCAAGCTGTATAACTATCCGACGATAATAGAGCATCGCATTGGATGATTAGCCACTATACCACTATTGAGGCAACGTGCGGATTGAATAACTGATTACAGCAAAACAAACTGGATGCCGTATCATATATGGGATAGCCAAAGATAATGCCAGAGCAACTATTCAGTTATGAATAGCGAGACTGTGTAATATAATTAGCTTTAGAAATAACCTATCTCTATATGAGAACAGTATATCCGTACACTATCTAACACTAATTAGAGATGTGTACTGCGACTAGCTATGATTCTCTCGCTATCTAGCAATTAGCTCATAAGTAGAGAATAGTGGAATGCAGGACATCACCGTCCGAAAGTTAGTCGAGACTGCGACAAAAAGAGTCTCAAGGCGTGCCAATCGTGGGCGGTAGCAATATCTACCATAATGGTAGATGCAACGTAGGCAGGTGTTGTGAGTATCACGTTGGAGGCGAAACACTCCGAGCAACCGTAGGAGTGTCCATAGGGAAGTAGCTGTCCCTATGCTGATGAGCTAGGCTCACAGGAAGGCGAAGGAGACTTGAATGTCGAACAAAATCAGGAAACAGCAGAAGGTGGAGAAGGTGGAGACAGTCTGGATAGATGGGAAGGAGTACCTTCCCATGAAAGCATCGGCAGAGCATTCAGGAATGGTGGAACTGGATGGCAAGAAGGTGAAGGCGGAGTTCCACATCGGGGAGAAAAACAAGAAGGGACGCACCTTGAAGGCAGTCAAGGTCACATTCGCAGGGATTGAAGGGGCATTGTACCTTCGGTAGACACGATTAACTACAGCGTGTCAGCTATCGGCTAGGGGGGAGGAATGGAGGGCTGAGTCCGCCGTCCTCCTTCCTGACAGGTAGCTATTAGAAGGGGGTGAGAATGGCTAAGATGGTAGCCTGTACAAAGGGGTGTACTATGTACACTCATCCGAAGGTGGAGAGGGTGGATAGGAATGGGGAATGCGTCACATGGAAGCCTGTAATAGCAAGCAAGAAGCGAAAGGGGGTGAAGTAGATGCTGTACCATAGGGTGAAGATTAGCATGGATAAGAAACCCACTCCGAGAGTGAATGGGTTGCCTCATATCTACAACGTGAAAGTAAAGGAGGTGAGTAGCCATGATAGCAGAGGTGCTAACAGAGCAGGACATCGAGGCATTGGAGAGGAATGACCAAGCTCTAGCAAAGGCAGGAGAGTTGCCTTCAAGGGCAGAGTGTGTTCCGAATGAATGGGAGATAGATTAGCCCGGGCGGAAAGGAAGTAACATGGGAAGGGCAGAATTAAGACGAGCAAGGAGAGGATTGCGTAAGAAGGGGGACTCGAATCGTGCCTCCACTCATCAGCGTCGTACACATGATGGGATGAAGGCGAAGCAATAGGCAATACAAGACACTAGCGTGGCGGATGCCATAGCTAAGAAATTGGAGGGTTAACATGAGTGGTAAAATAGGAGAGCCGTATCCTGACTTTAAGGGATACAAAATGCCGGAGACAATCCATTACCAAGTGACCGAGAATAACAAGCCTGTATACTCGGCAGACCTGGAACCAGAAGTCAAGGAGGCGTAACGTGAAGGGCCGGATGGGATTTAAGAAGTGGTTCGAGTGGTATGGCGTGAGCCTTCTCGAAGGATGGCTTCGTGCCAGAGAGGATGGTAACGAAGAGGAGTTCCATGATTGGATACTCGGAGAGTATGGCTATTACCGAGAGATGCCACATGAGGAATTAGAAGATGACGATGACTACGCCGTTCCCTATCATGGGCTACTCGATAGAAGGAGTAAGGCTGAGGAGTATCTTGGCTTACATCATAGGATAGAGGAGGTACAATGACACACTTCTGTGATAAGTGTGGGAAGTTTACTAACCACACTATAAAGACGGATGGGAAGGGGCATTTCGTAGCCGCTTCCTGTAACATATGTAGGAAAGAAGCAAGTAAAGGGGGATAAAATGTTTGATAATGACTTCGGTAAAACGGCTGCAAAACTAATAGGAATCTGGATGTTGGGATTCCTATTTAGCACAGCAATAATAGTAGGCTCAATATTAGTAATACTATGGGCATGTGATATATTTTAAGGAGGATGACATGATTAAGAATGAGCTACATCTGAGGGCTAGGTGTGCCGTAAGGCATTGGCCTATCTCAAACATCAAGCACAAGGAGATACACATAATAGCAAGTAAAACAAAGGAGGTGAAGCGTGTGTAACTTTTTCAGTTGTGTATCAACAGGCGATGGTTGCCCTATGTACTTCGATGCAAAGTTGCGTAAGAAGTGTCTATCAGGAGAGTTAAAGTTCAACCCTGATTCCCATACGCAAATAGCGGATTACTATGGGTACAAAGGAGCTAAGGAAGATACTCTAAATAAATATGAGTACAATCCTATCACTCAAGCGTTCAAAGTCGACCAAATAAATAACAACGTGGATGATAGCGTCAAGATAGAGAAAGCACTTAAGAAACTGGACTTTAAGACTATCGTGCCAGAACTTATCCTTCACCCAATAGTACACCCCTTTGAATTAAATAAAACCAAAGTCACCAAGAAAGATATTGAACTTTTGAAACAGGGGGCCAGTGCGTGGGCCAGTGTGGGGCCAGTGTTTGGGCCAGTGTGGGGGCCACTGGGGGGGACTATGTGGGGGCCGGTGTGGGGGACAATGTGTGGGCCCGGGTGTGGGCACAAGTGGGTAACGGTGTA
>Ga0172380_10001352_pt1 | contig 42322 bp, 31 predicted proteins | sample Leawe162metaG_FD_119747 | JGI IMG/M metagenome (GOLD analysis project Ga0172380, IMG submission 119747) | Leachate microbial communities from a municipal landfill in Southern Ontario, Canada - Leachate well 162 metaG | ecosystem: Engineered > Solid waste > Landfill > Unclassified | place...
GCCAGGGCGCTGGTGGCCCCGGGCATTAAGACTATGCTGTTGCTCGGGCTCACGCTAAGCCAGTTTTGGTCCCAGTCAACCCGGCAGTTGATCGCCTCCGACGTGCTCACGTTGGAAATGTAAAGCTGCTGACCCTCCGGGCTCTGGCCCACCATGACGGTCCGGGCAAGGCTTAAGGGCGTCATGGTCATCCGGGGGCCGGTGGTCACGGTCAGCTCCACGTTCACCTCGAAGGGCTCCCCGCTTATCCCGGGCACCAGCGTCAGTGCCCCGTAGTACACCCCCAGCGGCAGTGCCGTGTTGGTGAAGCTCACGCTGATAACCTGCTCAGTGTTCCCCGTCAGCACCCCCGAGGAGGGCTCCGCCGCCAGCCAGGAGGTGTTCGTGTAGAGACGGTAGGGTATGTCGCCCGCGCCGGAGTTCCAGATCGTCAGGGTCTTGTTCGTGTTGGCAAACTGACGCACCGTCGCCACCACCTGGGTCGGGTTCCTCGCAAACTCGGCCACGTGCAAAGTCATATCGACGGCTGTTGAGAGCATGATGGGCGGAAAATTGGTCGGCGCGGCAAAGTACATCCGGCCGGAATGCGTTCCCGGCGAAAGGCCGATAGAACTGTTGGTGACAACAATCGCGTTTGTGTCCCTTGCATCAACCGGGCCGCCTGCGGAGGCGCATACAATCCAGCCGCTGGTAATCGTGGATTGCCAGAATATCTGGAACTCAGAGGAGGTATTCACCATTGAAACAGCAATGTTCGTGGTTGAGCCCCGCATGACCGTGTTTGTAAATTGAAGCGGACCCAATTCCATCAGCGCGTAGCCCGATTCATAGGAACCCATGTCTGCTATCTCCTGCTGGATCCGGGCTGCCCCGTCAAGGTCAGTTGCGCCTGTCATCCAGGGCTGGTTGGCGCCGATGTTGATGCAGGGGGAACTGGCGTTCAGGCGGTAGTTGCCGCCGGCAAAATCTATGAACTGCGGGTCGGCGGTGGTGTTGCCGGCCCCTGCCATGATTTCCGGGGTGCAGGTGAAGGAGACGAAAGCCCGGCGGGCATCATCGGCGATGTACCAGTTCGTACTGCTGGCCGCGCTGTAGTTGGACTGCACCACGCAGTTGCGAACCACGTCCTGGCCGCTGCCGGCCAGATAAATGCCTGGACCGCGGTCCTGGGCGTAGTTGCTGACGATCGTGCAGGATTCGATGATGTTGGCGTTATTGGTATTAGCAACGAATATGCCGCCGCCAAGACCCCAATTAGCGGCGCCATCGGCGGGCAAGGCAGCCTTATTGGCTGATATTTCACAGTTGCGGATGACTGCATTGGATGAAATGTAAATTCCGCCGCCGGAGCTGTTCGCGGCTGCGCTGCCGCAGCTGGCGATGTTTGATTTAATTATGCAATTTTCGATCAGGACCATGCCCCTGTTGTATAACGAATATATCGCGCCGCCCGAGCAATTGTTGCTGTTGATGACCTCGTTGCCGAGCAAACGGCTGTTGCGGACCGTCAGGTTCGATCCGCGCATGAAAATCGTGCCATAATTTACCCTGACGACCGGCAGGCTGGTGGTTCGGTTATAATTGATGTCGCAGTTGTCCAGGACCGTTTCCTCACCCTGGCAGTCAATGGCCGCGCTGCCGGAAGCATTGGTTAGAATATTATATGATATGCTGGTGTTGGATGCCGTAAGGTTGCCATAGCTCATGATCCCGGCCCCGTAATAATACCATGAATCATTGCTGTTGACCGACCCGCCCGACAGTACCAGTTTACTGAAAACATATGTATTGATTCCTCCCCCGTACCGGCGGGCGGTATTCATGTCAAAGTGGCAGTTTTCAATCGGATTGGTAAGGATGGAATAATAATACAAGCCAGCGCCATCAAAGCCCTGGTTGCTGATGACATTGCAGTTTGCCATTGACCATATGTCGGCGGCGCTGTCGCAGTAGACAACCACCCCGCCGCCCTTGCACTGGGGGCCCAGATCGGTATTCTGCATGATCAGGCAGTCGGTCAGAGTGCCGGCCCGCAGGCTTACGCCCGCGCCGCCGCTGGCGGAGCCGCTGTTGGAGCAGATGTTGCCCCGGATCATGCAGTTGGTCATGAGAGAATAGCGCCAGCTGCCGCCGCCGGCCATGTAAATGCCGCCGCCCTGGTAGGCGGAGTTGCCGGTGATTAGGCACTCCCGCACCGTTCCGTTAATCATATATATTCCACCGCCGCGCGCCGCAGATGAGTCCAGGAGCCAGCCTCCGTTGGTAATTGTAAGGCCCTGCAGGACTGCGGAAGTGTGGTTGATATTGAAACAGCGGTTGGTAATGCCAGGGAAGGCGGCGTTGCCCTTGACGATCGTGTTGGTCCAGCCGTTCACCCCGGTGATTGTCACCGGCTTGGAGACGCTTATTTCAACATTTACTTCATACGTGCCGTTCGAGACAAGAATCTCTTCGACCGTGACGGCGCTGGCGCTGGACACCGCTTTGCCGATGGTCAGGAAAGGCTCTTCCCAGCTCAGGCCGTCGTTGAGCGCATCGGACCCGTTCGTGGCCACGTGCCATGCGGCCTGGGCGAAGGCAGGCCACGGCCCAATTGCAACAACGCCCAGAAAGGCTAACAGGAAAAGATGGAATACTTGGGCCATTTGTTAATTATACCGCAAAATAATTGATGGCAAGCATTTTACCGGCCCGGGACGTTAGTTGTGGAGGTAATGAATTGATAATCCTTAAAAGCTTCCGGTTGGAGGCCGATGCCGCGCTTGACCAAGTCCGGGTTTTGAGCAAAAAAGTCTTTAAAATCCCAGGGCTTGTCCGGCGCGTGCTCGGCGGCCAGCTCCTTGGATTTAACAACAATGGTCTTTCTCCAGTCGGCCTCGCCGGAGAAGGTGACCAGCTCCCTGAGGGCCGTGAAGCGCGGGTTGGCAAATATGATTTCAGAACGATTTCCGGAAAGTTTTTTGTAATCGCCCCACGTCATGGCCTCATCTCCCAAGCGTATCATCTTCCTGTCCTTTTCAGAATTCCGCAGGTAAAAGCAGTTCGTGCCCGGCAGCATCTGGTCGGGAGCACTTATCAGCAAAAGCGGCTGCAAAGATTTACCGATTATGTTGTCAGCAAAGATGTTCCTGTCGAAGCTGAAAACATCGGCGGGTTTCCCGAGCATGAACATCATCCCGATCTGGTTGATAAAAAACACGTTGTTTTCAACGCGCAGGCCGGCGCAGGACCAGAAGTGCGGACCTCTGAACCCGCGCGTGCAGAAGCAGTTCTTCACCAGCAGGTTGGAAGACGATGCGGCGTTGATGAAGCCCGGGGTATAGCCATAATAGCCGAAAGTGCGCCCGTCATGGAAAAAGCGCGTGATTTGGATGCCGGAGCCGCCGTTGACGTTGACGATGCCCCCGCCGCTCTCGCCGCTCCCGTAATCGCGGGCGTAAAGGCCGTCGAGATGGACGTGCTCCTTGCCGAAAATATTTATGCCCTGGCAAAGCGCAAGCCTCCGGCCGTCAAGCCAAACCTTTTCACCGGGCGCGCAGGTGAACCGCACCGGCAGCCCGTAATCTCCCGTGCGCCGGAAGCGGACTGTTTCCCCGTATGCTCCCCCGCCGATGATGACCATGTCGCCGGGCCCTGCGCGCCGGGCAGCATGGCTGATCGTTCTCCACGCTTCATCTGTTGAAAGGCCGGAGGAAGAGTCGCAGCCGCTGGTGCTGACGTAATACGTTGCCGGGGCGGGACTCTTGTCGAGCGTGGTCAGCTCGCCGGGCCCGGAAGAAAATCTGGCGCGCGTTTTCTTGAGATCCAGTGCCTCGGCCTCGGGGTTGCCGTGTAATTCATATCCCGGCATTGTCGCGGAAGCCTTGAAGTAGTATTTCGTCCCGGGCTTGAGCCCGGCCAGGCTCATGGTATGAAAGTATCCCGGCCAGTATATGAGCTCTTTCCTGTTGGTGCAGGCGGGCGTCTCGCCCCACGAGAGCTCGGTGGTGCTCTCGCCCGTGGTGCGCCACTCGATATCAGCGGTGGTGGCGCTCACCGCCAGCACCTGCGGGTCCACGATTTTCAGCGCCTTGACCGCGCGCACGCGGCGATACGGCCCCAATGGCATCCCGAGGCTGCCGTAGCCGTTGAAGAGGTGGTCGTTGCGCAGGGTGAAGACGCCCTTCACGGGATCCGTGAATTCCGGCCGGAGCGCCGACGAATACTGTTCCTCGCCAAGGCCGGTGACCTTCCCCGCGGTTGACCGGCACTTTTCCGGGTTGCTGAAGCAGTTCCAGGCAATGTAACCATCGAGAGGCCCGTCAAGCGTTATGGAATAGTTTTCCTGGTTGTCGAATATATTGTCGCGCGTGATAACGCCCTTGCAACTTTTAAGCTCAACCCCGCGGGTCAAGGCACTGTGCTCCAGCACGAACCCATCGGCTTTGCTGGCAACAAGGGGCACATTGAACCCGCAATTCGACACCCTGATGTTCTCGCCGCCATTGACATTCACGCCGCCCCCGGTGAAATTCAGTCTTTCAATGTTCATATGGGCGGTTTTCTTCAACTCAACCAATCCGCTGATCACGACCCGCTCGTTGCCGCGGCCGGCGATCTTGACCGGGTGACCAGGTTTGCCGGAGACTTCTATCTTCAAGCCGCCCGCATATACTCCGGACAGGATATAGAGCGTGTCGCCGGCGCGCAGCTTGCCCAGCGCCTTGTCGAGCGAAAGCCAGGCATTGCTGACAGAGAGCCCGTCAGCAGAGTCGCTGCCGTTCGTTTTCACATAATAGATATCCGGCTTGTAGGGATAAAGCCCCTCGTCCCTGCCGCCTGCCGCGCCCCGGAAGCGCGAGGCGGCCTGCAGGCGGTAGTCAAGGTTCTCCGGGTCGGCGAATTCATCGCCCGGCACCAGGCCCGGAATTTCGGCAAAAACGATGTTGTTTTCCTGGGGATTTTCGGACTTCGCCCGCGTGCACAGGGAATTGAATATGTTCGTGGTGTACTGGATATAAAACTCCGAGGCAACGCAGCGCTCCATGAAACCCATGCGGCAGGCGCCGCCCTTGATTTTCATGTCGCAGGAAATGTTATGCCAGGTGATGTTATCCTCGAGCCGGCATACGCCCTTGATTTCGCCGTAAAAATCAATCCCGTTCAGGTGGCTCCCGAAGGCCTTGCAGTGCCGGATGATGCCGCCCTCCTCCGGCGTATTCCAGTTGCAGATGTTGCCGCTCACCGAGCCGAACTTTGTGTAATTGCCGTAGCTGACGCAATGTTCAACGAGGCAGTTTTTGGATGATTGAATCGCGATGCCGGTCCCGTTCAAAAAAGCCGTGCAATGACGGATGACGTTGTCTGCGCCGCGGTCAATCCCGATGCCCGCCCGGCTGCCGTAGAGGTCTCCCGCCCTGACCTCCTGGCAATCTTTGTTGAACCCGCAGGCAGCAAGGCCCTCAATGATAACGTTGGTGGGATGGTACAAAAGCAAGCCGGAGTTGTTAATGACCGAAACTGTCAGGCGGTGCCTGGCCGGCGGGAGCCAGTCCGAGGTGCTGAAATAAACCGTCTGCTTTTCCTCGTCGAAATAATAGCTGCCCGGCACAAATTCCAGCTCCTCGATGCTGGGCATCACGCTGTACATTGTCAGGGTATCAACCTCGTTGACGCACTGCACCTTGTTGGTCAGGTTAAAGGCATAAATATACTTGCAGCCTTCCACGGCCCGCGGGGTTGGCGCCGGGATGTCACCGCGCAGGATGACCGTGCCGTTGATTTCGGCCCTTACGATGGTGGCCTTGGCGCTGCCGCCCAAGTTGGTGCGGAAGGCCGCCTCAAAATACTCACCGGGACCGATGGTGAGCGCGTCCCCGGGCGCTATCGCGTTCAAACCCTTGTGGACCGTCAGGAACGCCTTGTTTCGGGCCAGCCCGTCGTTGCCGTCGCTGCCCTGTTTGTTGACGAAATACTCGGCCGCGCCAAGAGAATTTGACACGATGAAGCAGACAACAGGGATGGCGAATGAACATATCAAGCGAGGTTTCATGTAATACCTCCTGAATGATTCAACTAATAATGGCGGTCATTTCAAAACTCAAAAGACACGGCAACAGCTCGTGCTACGTAGCGAAGGAAGCCTTCGCTTACTTCGCAGAGTAGTAAGTGCCGTGGCTACAAACTACACTCGTTGACTATCAACATATTACACTGCAGTCGCCCTGCTCTGTCAGGGCGTTCCCATGAGTTTTGAAACTACCTCAATGGAGAAAGTTTTACTTGAACACAACTTCGCCGAAGCTGGTGCGGTCGTGAAAATCGCGGCCTTCCAGGTTGGGTGACCAGGTGGAATAGCGCCCCTGCCCGCCCTCGCCGTGGTCTACCGGCCACTCCGCGCGGCCGACGTTCATAGTCCAGAGGGTTCCCGGCTCCGGGCGGCCGGCCTCGAGCGTCTTGAAAGGGATGCGCGCCACGGCCGTCCAGCGCTTTTTATCCTTGTCAATGCGCGCGGCGTATTCCCACTCGCCGTTCCAAGAGATTTCCGGCTTGCCGAACAGGGGGTGGACGGGGTCCTCGATGTATCCGCGCCGGGCGTCGAAGGTTGAATTCTCTATCGGGCTGAAAACAAGCTGGCAGTGCTTTTCACGCTCGCCGAAGGGGTCAATCGCGAGCTCGATGCATTCCTGCGCCCAGGTGTTGCCGTCCCTGCCCATGGGCTTGAGGCGCCCCAGCCATTCGTCACTGTCGAAAGCGCACTCCACGGCCACGTAAAACGCCTCGTCATCGTAAGCGGCCTTGAAGCGCGTGGCGTTAGGCGCCTTGCCCATGCCGATTTCGTTCAACTCCTGGGCGGGGATGTCCTTCCAAACGCCCTTGTCGAAATCGCCATCAAGCTTGATGCCTGTTGCTTTTGCCACCTCGATGCGCCTGGTTTTGCCGGATCCGGGCAATATGCCTTTTTCTTTCATCATGGCAAAATCCCAGCTGAAAGGCGGGCGCAGCCCCATGGTGCGCCCGTTCATCTCGGCGTCCTTGCGCTTGATGTTCGTGAAACACAGCGGCAGATTGCCGGGCATTTTCACGGAGCACTTGCCGTCGGCGGCGTACATGCCGTCCAGCAGGGCCTTGCGCTCATCCATCTTGCGCGCGAGTTCGTCGAACAGCGCGGGCGTCGGGCTCATGCGGTAGGCGCGGTAGACATGGTATATTGACGCGATGTTTTTCACGTAATTGAACTCCAGCTCCACCATCCCAAGGGTTTCCCGGACCCTTTCATCTTTGGCCATGGCCCTGGCGCGCGCCAGGTTAAGGGACATATCGTTCAGCAGCTTCGGCGGGAACACGTGGCAGAAGTAATCCTCTGGTGTGCTCATGGAATTGAACACCCCGCCCACGGGAAAGTTCGGCGTGCTGAAAAGCGAATAGGTTTCGAGGCGGTCATACATGCCGCGGTAAAAAGCCCTCATCGGCGCGGCGGATTCACCGAAAAGCGTGTTGACGTAGTCCTCCAGAGCTTCCTTCGGCTCGCGTTCCGGGTTTTCCAGCGCCTTGCCGAAGGCGTACATGGCCGGGCCGCTCAAGCCGTAGCTGATGTTGGCCTCGTATCCACCGCAGAGATAAATTCCGCGCACCTTGTTCTCCAGGAAGCGGCGCACCTGGTCGATGGCAAACTTCGGCGTGCGCGTCGGCCCGTAGCCCGGCAGGTTGTAGTCGCCCCAGTTGTAGACATAGACCGTTTTATCCACGTTGAAGGGCGCCCAGAGCTCAAAGTTCTCCGGGGTGTAGGTGCACACCTGGATCACAACGTTGTCCGGGAATGTCTTGAACGATGCCGGCGGGTGCCTGGTGGGGCCGTAGGAAATGATCATGACCTTTTTGCCGGGCCGGCGCTTTTTCATCTCCTCCGCCAGGGAGCGGTGCACAATCCAGAGCCGCTCGGCCGCGTCAGCGTGGATGGCGGCGCACTTTTCGCACTGGCAGGGGCGGTAGCCGTCGGTCTGCGCCAGCTCTACCCACTGGTAGCCCTTGTCCAGCTGCTTTTCCATCTCCTTGAGCATCAGCTCCTGGACCTCCGGGTTGGAGATGCAGAGGTGGTTTTCCTTCGGCATCCTGATCCCGCCGCTCATCGCAAAATATTCCGGGTGCGTTTTTTCGTACTCCTTCTCCGGCACGGCGTCGTAGTATGAATGCCCGCCGTAGGATTTCAGGATGGGCGTGGAGCCGAAGAGGTTGAGCGCCACGGCCAGGACCTTATCGCGCGGCGCGCGCCCGATGACGTAATCAAAGCGCGGCGCGAAAGACAAGTCCAGCGCGGCATCCACGGCCAGGGGGTCATGCTTCGGAATGCGCTTTCCGTATTCGCCCGGCATTAAAAACCGCGCGCCGAGCCCGGATTCCAGGAAGACTATGACGCCCTTCATGGTCCCCTGGTGAACGATCTCGCGCTTGTCGTTGATCGGATCTCTGGCGTCTTCGCCGACGATAAAGATATCCCGCCCGGCCGCCTTGACAAGGCAGCCCCACCCCGCAACCTTGTCAAGCGCCAGGCCGGCTTTCCTGGCCGCGAGTGTTTTGCCAAGATAAAATGCGGGCTTCCCCACGGGCAGCTCTGTTTCCTTCATGATGGGCAGCAGCACGCCGGACGACTCGAAAATGTTTGTCTGCATCAGGCCCGCGGCCGGCAGTATGCGCACCTCTTCAGCCGCATCCGGCACCACAATGGCGTAATCCGACTTGCCGCCCGCGGCGATTTGAATTGTTTTTTGATCAGCGGCGCCGAACGCCGAACCCGCCCACATCGCGAGCATAATAAACCAGGAAACCGCCGAAATCCGGCCAAGTTGTTTGTTCAATTTCATTCTTGATTTCTCCTTTCCAGTTAATGTTCTTTCAAGCAATTATTAAGGGGTCCATAATAATCCTGACATATTCTTGCTTATGTAGGGCGGGACAGCCTTTTCCCGCCATTGCTCCATATTGCGCTGCCGGACTGGCAGTCCGGCCCTACCTGTTGATTATAATTCACGGCGTAAATACCTCTATCAGGAAAAGGGGATTCTGCCGGATCTTTTCCCCGATAACCCGCACCATGCCGGCGGCATCAACGATCCTTGTCAAAGCCAGGCCGACCATGCCGTTTTTCTGGATTCCGGCCTGGAGCAAAACATCCTCCGCCCGCTCGTAGCGCCGGCGCAAGCCGGGCATGTGGGGATGGGTCGGCACCACGATAGCTCTCCCGGCACTGTCTATTACAGATGGCTTGAAGAGCTCGCGGCAGACGGTCGGGGCACCGCAGGTGTTCTCGATAAAATGCAGGGTGGTGTCGGCGGCATGCGTCACGCCCAAAAGCACGATTTTAGCACCGAGCGCGGCCAATTTTTCAAAGGGAGAGTTTTTGCCGGCGGATACGTTGCACAGCTCGTGGCCGGCCATGAGCCCGGCCGCGTTTTTTCCGCAGGCGGCCATGCAGTGCGTCGGGCTTAAGGACCGGATCGCGCCGGGGCGGCGCCAGAAAGTGTCCGGGATCAAGCCGGTGCCGGACGGGGTGGAGCGCACGTCGAAAACGCAGGCGTTACGCGTGAGCTCGTGTTCGCTGCCGGCCTGGAACGACGGAAAAACCAGCGTGCCGGCCGGGCCGATGGCGTCGAGGAAAGCTTCAATCACGGCCTCCGGGCCGCCTTCAACGCGCCCGACGGCCTTCAGCGAGCTGTGGACGAGGACAACGCCGCCCGGACCGATTCCCAGCGCGCGCAAATCACCGGCGATGCGAGCGCGAGTCACGGGCGCAGTTATTTCACCCGAAGCCTGCTTGTTTGCAACTTGGACCATATGGGAAACGGCACGATTCTAGCACATTGACCTGGACATGGACAGCAATATGAATCCAGGGCGGCAACCGCAAATATATCTCTTCTTTTGATTTATGATTATCCTGATAATCTTCACAAATTAAAGGCTTTGCTGTTTATTTTTACGGGGATTTTGTATATATTTCGAAGGTTATGTTATTTCCATTCCAGGTGGGTTTTGTCAGGGATTTCCGCTACGCAAACCGCAAGATATATACCCAGTCCTACCATGCCATAACACTCAACGCGTACGGCATCAAGCGCCTGGCCGTGGATGAGCTGGAAATCGATCCTGCTGTGCCCGCCCTCCTGCTTACCGCGAAAGGAACACGGATTGCATCCGATTCCATCCCGGGGCGCGAAACCTGGGGCATCATCCTGCGCACCGACTGCCTGCGGCGCTCAAAAACTCCCGGCAAGGTTGACGTCCGCATTAACGATACATGGATGAGCCTGCCGGTCTTAACGCCGCTCGGGCCGGAAAACCTACCGGGCTGGCAGAAAGAAATGGCGCGCTTGCGGGAATGCTACCTGAACCCGATCCCCCTCAACACCGCCCGCCTCGAACTGGGCATCATGAACATCCTGCGCTTCATCATCGACTGCTCGGCCGGCGCGGCGATCCGCAATACTCCCGCCCGCGAGCTCAAGGCGCTCCTGGAAAATCCGGATTCAAGGCGCCAGTCCCTGCAAACCCTCAGCAGCCGGACCGGCTATTCGCCCGAGCACCTGCGCGAGCTTTTCCGGTCCGAGTTCGGCCTCTCGCCCGGCGCCTACCGCAACCAGCTGCGCATGGCGGAGGCCATGGAGTGCGTGGCCAACAGCAAGCTTTCGGTAAAGGAAATCGCTTACCGCCTCGGGTTCAAGCACCAGTCGCACTTCAGCCTGGCGTTCCGGCACGCCCTGGGCATTTCGCCGCGCGAAGCCATCGCCAAGTACCGCCTGGGGAAAGCCTGACCCGCGGCGCGGATTTACGCGCGCAACCAACCAAACCGCAGAACCACAGAACAAGGAACTGCAGAATCACAAAGTACGGATCCATATCTTTCCGTCTTCTAGATTTGGAATTCCTTGTTTGATCCGACTGCAACGCCGTGCGCCCGTTTGCGATGCAATAGCTTCGGACCGGTAGCACTGCGGGCAGGTATTATGCTGTCCGATTATCCTGTATTTTATCGCCGGTTCTGATCTATCAGGTCTTAATTTTTGTTTAAGAACCTAGCCGGCTTTCAGCCTTTCAAGCATCTTTTCGGAAACTTCAAGAGACTTCAACCCGTCTTCACCGGAAACGCGCGGCGCGCCGCCTTCCCTGATCGCACGGAACATGTCTTCATGCTCGCGCACGAACTGCTCGTCGCGCACGTTGTTGAAGCGGCGGACTTCAAACCCGGGCCTGGCGCAATCGTGTATTTCGAGCGTATCGGCGCCCCAGTCGTAAACTAAGGTTTTCCGGCTGCCGTAAACCTCGAAATTGCGCCGCTGCGGATGCTGAACATAGTCGAAATGAACGGTGACAATTTCGCCCTTTTCATACTGGACCAGCGCGGCGGCCAGCGAGGGATTGGCCTTGAGCTCCTTGTCCGCCAGGCTGTTGCAGTAGCACTCCAGCCTTTTTACGTCCCCGAAGATGGCAGAGAGTATGTCAAGCTCATGGGTGTAGTCCAGGACGATGGACCCGAACGCCTCCAGGCGGTGGCGGGGATCTTTGGCGCAAAGGAGGGTGTTGTAAGTGCCCACCATGGCCCGGCCCCCGATGAGTTTGCCCATCCGGCCGGAGAGCGCCTCTTCTATGATGTGGGCCACGGCAACGCGGAAGCGCTCGGTAAAACCGACCCCAAAAATTTTGCCGGCTTTTTTTGCCGCCGCCACGATTGCGCGTCCCTCCTCCACCGAAACCGCCAGGGGCTTCTCACAGAGAACGTGCGCGCCGGCTTCAAACGCCCACAGGCAGTTTTTCAGATGCAGTTGGTTCGGGGTTGCCACGACAGCCATGTCCGGTTTCCAGGCCGCGGCGGCATGGAAATCGTTGAAAAAACAAATCCGCCCGTCTATTTTCCGCACCTCGTCCGCAGCAGCCGCGCTGACGTCGAGGGCTGCGATATCCAGGGCGGAATTGAGCTTGAGGTTTTTCAGGTGCCTCAGGCCGATGGATCCGCAGCCGACAACCAGAACTTTTCTATTTTCCATATATTTCCCCGACTCTTGAGCCTGTTTCAAAACTATTTTTGAATTAACTTTCTTATTTAAACTTCGTGAATCCGCCGTCCACGACGAGGTTGTGGCCGGTGACGTAGGCGGCGGCGTCGGACGCCAGGAAAACCGCCGCCCCTTTCAGGTCATACCCGTCCCGCCCCATGCGGCCGAGCATGGTGCGGTCCGAATACGCGGATATGAATTCCTTTGGCTGGTTCCTTTCAAATCCGCCCGGGGAGATGGCGTTGACGCGTATGCCGAACCGGCCCAGGTACGCGGCGGAATCCAGCGTAAGGCCGATCATGCCGGCCTTGGCCGCGGCGTAGGGCACCGGCTGGGGCGTCATGCCCTCGGGATAAACCCTGCGGTCGCGCCCGACCAGTGCGGCGATGGAGGCTATGTTGATGACTGAGCCTTTCTTCTGCCCCATCATCAGCCGGGCGTATTCCCTGGTCATCAGGAAAGTGCCTGTCATGTTGATCTCAATAAAAGCCTTCCAGGCTTCCAGCGCCTCTTTTTCCAAAAACCCGGTGGCCAGAGGCGAATGCCCGCCGGCGTTGTTGACGAGAACGTCCAGCCGCCCGAATTTTTTCTTTACGTCCGCGAACAGGCTCACGATGCTTTTTTCATCGAGCAGGTTCATCTCCATGCCGTGGACCGGCCTGGAATGTTTTTTTGAAAGCTCCCCCGCCCTTTTCTGCGCCTTGGAGGCATCGCGCGAGGTTATGATCAACTCCGCCCCGGCATCAAGAAGGCCGGAAGAGATTTCAAGCCCGAAGTTCTGGCTGCCGCCGGTCACCATCGCTATTTTGCCGGCGAGGCTGAACAATCCATTTACATCAATATTCATTTTTACCTTTCCGTTGTTTTCAACCTTGACTTATAGATGCTACACGATCCAATATCGCCGCGGAAGAAAAAAACATGCCGGCCAACGTCGTCATAGCTCAATCGGGCGGCCCCTCGCCCGTCATCAACAACTCGCTCCGCGGCGTCATAGACGGCTGCCGGGGCTGCCCGGAATCCTTCGGCAGGATTTACGGCGCCTGGCACGGCATCGAGGGAGTCCTCAGGGAGGAGCTCCTGGACCTTTCCGCCCAGGACCAGCGCGAAATCAGGCTGCTCGAAACAACCCCGGCCGCCGGCGCCATCGGCACCTGCCGCTACAAGCTGCGCGAAGCGCAGGAGCGCGACTTCAACCGGGTTATCGAGGTGTTCAAGGCCCATGACATCGGCTTCTTTTTCTGCATCGGCGGGAACGATTCCATGGACACCGCCCACAAAATCAGCGCTCTGGCCGCCGGGCGCGGCCTCGGCCTGGTTGCCACCGGGGTGCCGAAGACGATCGACAACGACGTGGGCGACTCCGAATTCAAGCTGATAGACCACACGCCCGGCTACGGATCAACCGCCCGCTACTGGGCCTGCGGCATCCAGAACGCAAACGAGGAAAATGCCGGCGCCTGCACCTCCGATCCCGTCCTGGTCATCCAGATGATGGGGCGCAAAATCGGCTTCATAACCGCCGCCGCCCGCCTGGGCGACCCGAACCGCGAAATGCCGCTCCAGATTTACATGCCGGAATCGGGCCTTGCGCTGGAACAGCTGGCGGACAACGTCAACGACGAGCTCAAGCGCAGCGGCCGCTGCCTCGTGGCGCTCTGCGAGGGATTCGACGCCGGGGACCTCGGCGCGGCGCGCGACGCCTTCGGGCACATTGAATACGACGCCTGCAAGACCAGCGCGCAGCAGGTTGTTGTCAATTACCTGAACTCCCGCGGCCTGGCGGCGCGCGGCTTCGCGCGCGGCCAGAATCCCGCCTGCGACCAGCGCGACACGAGCGCGTTCCTCTCCGGGGTAGACCTGGAAGAAGCCTACCTGGCCGGCAGGAAAGCCGTGGAAATCGCTTCCAAAGACGGCGGCGGCTGGATGGCGACCATCCTGCGCGAGCCGGGGAGAGACTACGCGGTCCGCTACGGCAAAGTTCCGCTGGAGCAAGTCGCCAACAGCGAGCGGAGATTCCCCGCAAAGTGGCTGGCCCCGAGCCGGATTGACGTCACCGATGACTTTGTCCGCTACGCCCGGCCGCTGATCGGCGCGCAGCGGGTGGAAATACCCATTGAAAACAACCTCCAGCGCTTCGCACGGCTCAGGAAAATATTCGCGCCGAAAAAATGCCCGCCTTACACCCCGGAAGCCCACAGGCAATGACAACCCAGGACTGGATAGAAAACGGCCTCAGCGAGCTGCGCGCGCTCGGCATGGAACGGACCCTGCGCCAATTCCAGGCCGTGGGCGGAAAAACGCGCGATGGTGCTCACGAAACACTGAATTTTTCCAGCAACGACTACCTCGGCCTGGCGCGCAGCGGAAAGCTGGCGGCGGCGGGCGCCGCCGCGCTCAAATCCTACGGCGCCGGCGCGGCCTCTTCGCGGCTGGTCTGCGGCACCCTGCCCTGCCACGCGGAGCTGGAGCGGCGCCTGGCCGCCTTCAAGGGCTACCCGGAAGCGCTTGTATTCGGGAGCGGCTACATGGCGAACCTGGGCGTGATCCCGGCCCTGGCCGGCAGGAGCGACGCCATATTCGCCGACAAGCTCGCCCACGCCAGCCTGGTTGACGGCGCAATCCTGAGCCGGGCGGAGCTGAAGCGCTTCCGCCACAACGATCCGCGCCACCTCTCCGAACTGCTCGCAAGCGAACAGCAGGCCCGGCGCCGCCTGGTGATCACCGAATCGGTCTTCAGCATGGATGGCGACCTGGCGCCCCTTGAGGAAATCGCCGAAGCCTGCTCGCGCCACGGCGCCATGCTGCTGGTGGACGAGGCGCACGCCACCGGCATTTTCGGGCCCGGCGGCTCCGGAATGGTGCGCGAGCTCAAGCTGGAAAGCCGGGTAGATATATCCATGGGCACCATGAGCAAGGCTTTTGGCGCATACGGCGGCTTCGTCGCCTGCTCGGCCCCACTGCGCGCCTGGCTCGTAAACCGCGCCAGGAGCTTCATTTTTTCCACCGCCCTGCCCCCGGCGGTCGCCGGGGCGGCCGCCGGGGCGCTGGACACTCTTGAAAGCAACCCCGGCCTGGGCCGCGAACTGCTGCAGCGCGCGCAAGCGTTCCGCCTGCGGCTGAAGGAAGCCGGCTTCAACACCGGCGTTTCCGCCAGCCAGATCATCCCGCTCATCGTGGGCAAAAACGCCAGGGCCCTTGCGCTGGCGGAGCGCCTGGGGGCAAGCGGCATCATCGCCGTGGCCATCCGGCCTCCGACCGTGCCGGAGGGCACGGCGCGCATAAGGCTTTCGGTAACGCTCGACCATTCGCCCCGCGACCTGGAGAACGCCGCCGACAGGATCATTGACGCCGGCTACAAGGAAGGGCTGCTGTGAAGCGCACCCGAGCGAATTTTGAGATAGGTTCTTGACTGTGGGCGGCAAGCGGCTAACCTGTTGGATCATAAGGGGAGGACAATGGCTTCTTCAAATAAATGGGTGCCCGAGGCGATCCGGTTCGGCGTGGACCGCGAAAGCGGGGCCGAGATCGAGCAGCTGACGAGCGAGCCCGTCACCAGCACCAACATCTACTGCGAACAGCGCTTCACCTCGGCCGACGGCAAACGCATCGCAATCGAGCGCAAGCCCTTCGGCCGCCCGGCCGAAATATGGGTCTGCGACCTGGAGACGCTCAAGATCTGCCAGGCGGTTACGGGCACCCCGCTCGGCGCCAACGCCAGGCTCAACTCGGTTTACTTCATCGGCATGCAGGGCAGCCGGAACTGCCTGATGGCCCTGGACCTGCAGTCGCTGGCAGTGCGCGATTTGTTTCATTTTTACACCAACGAGCAGTATCCTTCCGGGGCCGTTTCGCCCGACGAGCGCTGGTTCATCACCGGGCCGGTGCCGGTCCGGGACAACATCATGGGCCTGCGCCGTGTCAACCTGGAAAACGGCCGCACCGACATGCTCTGCGAAATAGAGGACATGTTCAACCCCCACTTCCAGTTCGAGCCGGCTTTCGGCAAGCTCAGCCTGGTGCAGATCAACCGCGGCGCCAAATGGAAATCGCCCGACGGCAAGCAGACCAGGACCGGCCCCCTCGGGGCGACCTTAAGCCTCGTGAACGTAAAATCCGGCAAAGTGACGCCCCTGCCCGCCGGCCGGCCGCACACCCCGCCCATCACCGGTCACGAGTGCTGGGCCGGCATGACCGGGCGCATACTTTTCACCGCCGGCCATTACAGCGTCTCGGCCAGCTCGTTCGTGACCCTCAAGGATGACGAGGCCGCAAGGCGCGAGCCGCCCGCCATTTACTCGATAACGCCGGGGGACGCTTCCGCCAAGGTGGTCGCGCGCGGGCTCATGTTCAACCACCTCGCGGCCTCGGACGACTGCCAGTTTTTCATAGCCGACGACCACGCCGACGGCCGCATCTACATCGGCAACATCGTGACCGGCAAATACATTCCGCTCTGCCATTCCCATACCCGCCAGGGCGCCTGCCAATTCAGCCACGTGCACGCCTACATGACCCCCGGCAACAGGCACGTTGTCTTCAACTCCATCGCCACCGGCACGGGGCAGGTGTATGCCGCGCGCATCCCGGAAGGATTTCTCGAACAAATTTTGTAATATTCCAAGGAGATACGCATGGCCAAGCACAACCTGGAAGCCCCCGAGTACAATCCCCCGGACTGCCCGGCCTGGGCCAGGGAAACCCTCCCGGCATTTGTCCTGCCGTTCCGCGGCCGGAACGGCCTGCCATCGCCCTACCGCGAGCGGACCGGGCCGCTGGCGATGACCGTGCGCGGGGTGGACCGCTACCACGCCAACCAGTTCATTGTCTACAGGGAGGAAACGGCAAAATATCTTTACTCAGATTACACCCCTCTCAAGGTGAACTACCGCAAGGGCCTTCTTCCTTCATTTGAAAAACTTTCAGCCAAGGTTATCGCCGGCTGCCGCACGGAAACGGAAAAAGTTTCCAATCTGTTGATCAAAGGCGCCGCGCGGGTAAAGCACCCGGAAGGTCCGCCTTGCGGGGAGAAGGTTCCGGGCGACCGGAACCTGGATGATGAAGCCCTGCTCAAGAGCGAAGCCGGCTGGTGCAACGAGCAGGCGCGGGTTTTCATCAGGCTCTGCCATGTCAACAATATCCCGGCGCGCATTATCCAGCTTTTCTATTCCGACCGTAAAACCGGCCACTGCGTTGCCGAATGTTACGCTGACGGCCGCTGGGCCATGGCCGATGCAACCTGGTTTTGCGTATTCCCGGGCCCCGACGGCAAGCTCCTTTCGGCCGCCCAATGCCACGACGGAAGCGAGGGGCAGAAATGCTGCGGAGCAGCATATTTCAAACGCTTCCAATCGCTTCTTGCCCTGACAGACGCGGAACTGAACCTGGGAAGCGAGCAGAAAACCATCGAGTGGCGGACAAAGGTTTCGGCCTATACCCCGCAAACCCTGGCTGAAAAAATGAACTGCTTCGCAATCATTAACTACCCCCTGCCGAAATGAACCGGAAGGAAAAAAAGGACGGCGCCGGAAAAAATTGACCGTTGCTACCGCCTTGCCCGAGCAATGAATCTTGCACTGCCCCCGGCCGTAAAGAAGCCGGCTTTCATGGCCGGCGCGGTTGTATTCTGCTCTTCGCTCCTGGTCCAGGCCGTCCTGCTGGCCGACTACTGCCTGCACTCGCCCTTCTATTCCGGCCTGATCTGCGATTCCAAGGTGTATTACAAGTGGGCCTCGGCCATCATCGCCGGCGACTGGTTCGGGGGCGAAGTTTTCCACCAGGCGCCGCTCTACCCCTACTTCATCGCCCTGCTCTGGCTGGCCGCCGGCAAGGGCTATTTTGTCATATACGCCGCCCAGGCGCTCCTGCTGGCATGCTCCTGCCTGCTGGCGTTCCTGGTCGGCAAAAGATATTTCAACACCGGAACCGGACTGGCCGCGGGCTTGCTTTGCGCGTTTTACGGGACCGTGAATTTTTACGCACTGAAAATCCTTCCCGACATCGCCGGAGTATTTTTGCACCTGTGTCTGGCCTGGCTCCTCTTGCGGGCCGGGAGGGAACGCCAGTGGGCGGCTGCGGGATTCGTTTGGGGCCTCCTCGTCATCGCCAGGCCGCACGCCCTGCTGCTAGCGCCCATGCTACTGGCCTGGGCGGCCTTCCTGCGGGCGGAGGGGCCCGTTGCTTTCCCAAAAGTTATGACGGGCCTGAGGCGGTTCGCAATTTTCATCCTGCCTGCCGCCGCGCTGGTGGGCCTGGTGGCCCTGCGCAACTTCGCAATCGAGCCGGACCTGGTGATAATCTCCTGCAACGGCGGCGAAAATTTTTACATGGGCAACAACCCGAAGGCGGAGGGGATATACTGCCGGATGGAAGGCATCTCGCCTGATATCGAGCACCAGAAGGAGGACGTAAAAGCCGCGGCCGAATCAGCGGCCGGGCGCAAGCTCAACAGGGCCAGGGTTTCAACCTACTGGCGCGACAGGGGTTTCGAGTTCATCCGCGGCAACTTCCCGGCCTACCTCCGGCTCGAGATGCTCAAGCTCAAGCGCATTTTTTCCGGCATAGAATATACCAACATGTATTTCACCTGGTTTGAAAAGCCGCTTTTCACCAGGACCCTGTCCATCCCGGCGGCCGGCTTTTACCTGGTCCTGCCCATGGCCGCAATAGGCGCAATCCTACTGGCCGGACGCTGGCGGCAACTCGCCCTGCTCCACATCATGATCCTGCTGGGCATCGTCAACATGCTCGTTTTTTACGTGGACGAGCGCTACCGCCTGTCCATGATCCCTTTCATGATCATCCTGGGCGCGGGCGGGATGTTCCGCCTTTATGAAATCCTGCGGTCCCCGGCAACTCCGCGGGTGCGGAAGCTTGCCGCGCTTGCGGTCGCGGCGGGAGCCCTTGCGGCGACATACCACATGGCCCGCACCGAGCCGGCGCGGCTCGAAGTTGAGCCGCAGCTTTACTACAACCTGGGCGAGGTTTATTTTGAAAAGGGCGAATACCGGCGGGCACTGGAGACCTTCTACCACTCCAGCCGCCTGGCCGCCAACAACTGGGAATCGGCCGTGGGAGTCAGCAAAACGCTTTTCGCCATGGGCAGGCCGGACGTAGCCGCCGGGCTCTACCGGCAGGCCTTTCCGTGCCTGGACCGCGAGCTCCAGGAAAGCTTCCTGAGGGACCGCGACCTCGACGGACTCAGGGCTTACATCGCCTCTCAGGATAAACAAAACTGAAAACACACTCATGAAATCACTCCCCAGGCTTTTTCTGGTATCCGGATGGGCGCACGGCCCCCAAGCCCTGCAAGTCCTGGGCGGCCTCATGGCGGATGTGGCGCAGGTCACGCTCGTTTCAACCGGGGAGCTGTGGGACGGCGCCCGGCGCCCCGGCCCGCAAAGCCCATGGGCCGCGGGCCTGGCTGAAAAGGCCGCGCAAATCGGGGGCGAAATATTTGTTGCCGGCTGGTCCATGGGCGGCATGGTCGCGCTCGAGGCGGCCTGCCTCCGCCCGGGCCTGTTCAAGGGGTTAATGCTAATTTCCGCCACGCCGAAATTCTGCTCCGGGCCGGACTGGAAGCCGGGCGTTCCGCCCGCGGCGCTCAGGGCCATGGCCGCCAGGCTCCGGGGGGAAAGCGGCCCGGTCTTCACCGGCTTTTTCAGGAACGTGGCCCGGCCGGCCGGGGAAGCCGGGGAGGCGCTCCGCCGGAAAACCACCGCGGCGGCGGCCATGAACCGGCTTGAATTATCCGCCGGCCTGCATTATCTTTCCGGCACTGACCTGCGGGACAGGGCCGGAGGGCTTGATGTTCCCGCGCTGGTCATCCACGGCCGGGATGACGCCATAGTCCCGCCCGAAGCCGGCATGGCGCTGCAAGGCCTGCTGCCGGATGCAAGGGTTAAAATCCATGGCGGAGGCCACGGGCTGCCGTGGCAGGCGCCCGGCGCGGTCGCCGGCGACATGAAGGAATTTTTGCAGGAATGCCTAAGCCAGCACACAACCCGGGCCGCGCCGTGAGCATGCGGTTTTCGGCCGCGGCCGGCACATACCACCGCCGCGCCAAAATCCAGCGCCGGGTCGCCGCGGAGCTGCTGGCGCTGCTCGCGGAAAAAAGCGCGGGCGCCCGCGCCCGCTTCGCGCCGGCTCGCATTCTCGAAATCGGCTGCGGAACCGGAGTCCTTACGCAAATGCTGGCAAAGGCGTTTCCCCGCGCCGCGGTAGACGCGGTTGATGCTTCCGCGGCAATGATTCTGAAGGCGCGCAAGCGCCTCGCCGTGAACCGGAGGATACGGTGGATTGCGGCGGACGCGCGCCGTCTGCCGGCCGCCGATAAATATCCGCTCATTGCCAGCAGCTGCGCCCTGCACTGGATCAGGCCCCTCGCCGGTATCATCAAAAGGCTCGGGGCCATGCTGGAGCCCGGCGGTATGCTGGCCATGGCGGTCATGACGCGCGGCACTTTCATGGAACTCAATGCCTCGCGGCGCCGGGTCGCCCCGCTCAAGAAAAGCCGGGTTGTCCTGCCCGCCCAATATGAAATTATAAATGCCGCTGCGCGGGCCGGGCTCCGGTTGAGGATGGCAAAAAACGCGCGCATGCGGGAAACGTTTTCATCGCCTGAACAATTGCTGAAGCTGCTGCACGACCAGGGCCTGACCGGCGGGAACGCGCCGGACAGGAATCACGCCCTGACGCGCTCCGAGCTTTTGCGCCTGGCGGAAGATTACCGGCGGAGATACCGCGCCGGGCGCGGGATTTACGCCACCTACCGGGTTTTTTACGGCATTGCTCAAAAAAAATTTAACCACTCAGAGACACAGTGACATCTGTGGTCAATATGGTCTTACGCATGAAAAAATTAAACGGCATATTCGTGACCGGGACGGACACGGGCGTCGGGAAGACGATCGTTTCCGCCGCCCTGCTATGCGCCCTCAGGAATCGGGGCGTTGACGCGGTTTACATGAAGCCCGTCCAGACCGGCTGCCGGCGCCGGGCGGGCAAATTATCCGCTCCGGACCTGGAAGAAGTCTGTAAAATCTCCGGCATCAATCCGCCCGACGCGGAGAAAAAAATCATGGCCCCCTGCCGGCTCCGACTGGCCGCTTCCCCCCACCTGGCGGCCGCGCTGGAAAAGCGGAATATCAGAATACCGGAGATCATGAAAGCTTTCGCCAGTCTAAAAAGCCGCCATGATTTTGTGATCACGGAGGGCGCCGGCGGAATTTTGGCGCCGTTGACGCGGGAAAAAACCATGCTGGACCTGGCGCGGGCGCTGAAGCTGCCGGTAATTGTTGTCGCCCGGCCGGGCCTGGGCACGCTCAATCACACCCTGCTGACCTTGCGGGAGCTCAGGCGGGCAAAGCTGGATATTCTCGGCGTGATAATCAATCACGCCGCCCGGGGCAGGAAAACAATTGTTGAAAAAGACAACCTGGCAACAATAGCCCGGCTCGGGAAAACGCGTGTTATTGCCGAACTGCCGTTTATCCAGAAATCTGCATTAAAGGAATAGATCGATTATCCAGACTACTGAAGGAGGCGTTTCACATCACATTTCACAGTGGAGGGATATTTCTTCAGACGGCCCTGAAGCAGGCCCGAATCCAAGTGATTCAGATTTCGGAATGTCACAATATCAGATGGGGAAATACCGCGTTTCCGGCACAGGTGAACAAAATCACATACGGCCTGTTCCGGTGAAACGATGATATTTTTCTGCGGATATGAATAAACCAAACCGGTGACACATACAAACACAATGCGCCCCAGGGGTGTAACCCGTATTCTTGAGCGATTATGCCTGTGATTAGTAAAACATGAAACCTCTGTCGGCACCTGAGTAATCAACTGATGCCGGTAAAGGGCATACATTCCCGTAACATACGCTGCGGGATCAATTGAAGGTACCAGATCTTCAATCCTGACTGCTGCAGGCATACCGTATCGGCCCTTGGTATAATGCTGCATAATCCCGCTCTTTACTAACCTTGAAAGCGATCCTTTGAGAGATTTCGGGGCCAGCAAGGATATGTTAGACAATTCGGTTATTGTAAAAACAACTTTACCGTATTTATCACGCTGTTCTTGCAGAGTTTTTTGCCAATCAATTGCTTTCATCCGTCTTCTCCAAACTGATATACTGTTTTAGTATGCTCATAACTGTATTGAGAATCATCCTCCCGCCGCCGCTATCATTTAGTTGAGCGGCTGCTTCGGAATCGAGTTGCGTGTCAATCACTTCCTGGGTAGCCTTGGTGTGATAATCCGAGTATTCCTGAAAGTCACGCATCTTCTTCCCAATATCGTTATCATTCATCCTTAACGCGTGAAGTTTTGACTTCAGCCTTTCAGCTGAATCTGACCGAAAGCGATCACGGAACAGGAATACATCTACAATATCACGATGCCTCAACGATGTTCTTCCAAATATGGCGATAACTTTGCTCTCGATCATGTCTCCTTCCGACGCCGTTGCATATATCGTTCCTCCTGCAGTGCGAATTTCAATGGGATCTGCACAGGCAATGCGCGTCACTTCAACGGGTATTTCTATGCGGCTGGATGGCGTATCATCCTTCCAAAAAGAAAGGTCTACAACTCGCATAAACGGAGAATCGGCATCCGGTCCGGTCAGAGCATCGACTCTTCCGGAATAGCCAAGAAGTCTTGATATTTCGGGAAGCAAAATTCGACGGAAAGAATCTATCAGCCCTCTTTGTTTTTCCTCAAGGTCTCCTGCCCAGTGATAATCAATGTCGTCTGAAGTGCGTACGCTATCATCCAGAAAACGATACCTGAATCCACCGATCAGGGCCAGATTGCGCCCTACAGGATGAGTCGCTACATGCCGGGCGACAACCCTTTGAATAGCCTCTACTTCCTTCTGTTTTTCAGTTGTCATGCGCCACTTTATAGTCAACATACAGATACATATTTATGTAACAAATGGCAACATTATTGTTGCTATTTGTTACCGCAAACAATAGATGGTCCACCAGTCTTTGCCTTAGAGAAAACATTAACTTATGTTAACTTTGGCAAAGCAGGTTAACATGGACTTGAGGAAGGCGCGCCGAACCAACTTGCCCTTCTCAATCCCAAGCCGCATCTTCTGCTCCTGCAGTTTCTCCCGGGCGTCAGACTCAGTCGTGGAATCCACAACGAGCTTCTGAGATAGAACGATGTCAATCTGGTTTGCCTCCTGAAATGCCATGATAGATGCGTACAGCGCGTCCCGATCTTTCGTTCCGTCCAATTCCCCTCCCGGCTTGTCGTTGCCCCCCGTTGCGGCAGAAATGGCAAGCATGGCGATTATGAGACCGACCGCTACGTTGAACTGGTATGTTTGCATTTGTCTCCTTTCTATCCTGTCGAATGGTCCGGATGAGCGCGACGCAGACGGGCATAAATCAGTCAATATCCTTCGGATAGCGCTTGTCGCCGCATTCAGCCTGGAGGCGGTGCAGCTCGCCTTTCAATTCCGGCACGATGCCTGCATAAGCCGGATCGGCGTAAACGCTGTGCATTTCGCGCGGGTCTTTCTGCAGGTCGAACAATTCCCACTCGGGCGCGCATGTTGCGCCGGTTGCGCCGGGCTGTGCGAGGGCATCGGCGTAATAATAGATCAGCTTGTAGCGCCCGGTCCTGATGCCGTAGTGGGCATAGACGTTATGGTGGGCCTTGTGCATCCAGTAGCGGTAATACATCGCCTGCCGCCAGTCCGGGGGAGTGCTGCCTTTCAAAAGAGGCAGCAGACTGCGCCCCTGGAAAGATGCCGGAACCGGACCGCCGGCCAGGTCCAGGAAAAGGGGGGCAAAGTCCAGGTTGAGCACGATATCATCATTGACCGAGCCGGGCTTCACCACCCCGGGATAGCGCAGGATGAAAGGCATGCGCAAGGATTCCTCGTACATGAAGCGCTTGTCATACCAGCCGTGGTCGCCGAGAAAAAATCCCTGGTCCGAGGTGTAGATGACGACCGTGTTGTCTGCAAGGCCTTCCCCATCCAGGTAATCCAGGAGCCGGCCGACGTTGTCGTCAATGCTCGCCACGACTCTGAGATAGTCCTTGATGTAAAGCTGGTAAGCCCAGCGGCGCAGCTCGTTCTCCGGCATGTTAGCGGGAACATCGCACTTGAGATCCGTTTTCGTCATGTTCGGCCCGACGCGCATCCTGGCCGCCGCGGCGGCGGAAGCGCGGTTGCTGTAATTGTCGAAAAGCGTCTCCGGCTCCGGAATTTTTTCATCCAGGTACATCCGCGCGTGCTTGTCGTCCGGGCACCAGGGGCGGTGAGGCGCCTTGTGGTGGCAGAGCAGGCAAAAGGGCCGGTTCCGGTCGCGTTTTTCCAGCCAGCCGAGGGACATATCCGTGATGACGTCCGTGGCATACCCCGGCACCTTGCGCGTAACGCCGCCATCCGGACCTTTGAAAATGAATTCGGGGTCGTGGTAAAGCCCCTGCCCCGGCAGGACCGCCCAGTCGTCGAACCCGGCCGGGCAATAGGCCGGCCCCTCGCCCAGGTGCCACTTGCCGAAAAGGGCGGTCTGGTAACCATGCTCAGAAAGCAGCTTGGGAAAAGTCAGCAGGCGGTTGTCCATGGGAGTGCCGAGAGTCGTCACGCCGTTCACGTGGTTATGCGTGCCGGCCAGGATGGCGGCCCGGCTCGGCGCGCAGATGGAGTTCGTGCAGAAGCAGTTGTCGAACCGCAGGCCGCCTTCCGCGATCCGGTCCATATGGGGAGTCTTGTTTATGCGGCTCCCGTAGCAGCTCATCGCGTGCGAGGCGTGGTCGTCGGACATGATGAACAGGATATTAGGAGCCTGCATGGATGATGACTGCACTTTTATTCCTCAGGCCCGCGAAAAACCGCCGGCTGGTTTGCAAAACTGGTTCATAAACATGCGCTCATTATTTTTAAAGCATGCTGAAAGGCCGGTCAAGCATCAATCGTTTCTCCGCCCGGTCATACCATCCCTTCGGCAGGAATTCATCCGTGTGCATGAAACACCGCACCCGCACCTCGGGGCTGCCTTCATTGAATACAAGCAGCCGGCTTTTCGGGACATTGGTTGATCCGTGATACCGGCTCAGGCAGGCGGCATTGATAAAATATGTCCCCCATTTTTTTTCCACGTGGGATTTGGCCCCGCAGGTGTCGTCCGGATGCGCGTGGGTGTTTTCTTAAAACACCGAACTGGCGGACCACTTCCTCTCCTTCCGGATCCTCCGGCACGGACTGCCCGCCTGACATGTCCCCGACATCAAGGGCCACATCCCATTCAAAGGCCCACTGTGAGCGCTCGGAATCGCGCAGGGCATCGGCCAGGCTTGCGCGGCCGTTTTTCAAATCGGTGCCAACGTGGGCATCGCCGAACACCCACAAGTTAAAAGTATTGCCGGACATTACTTTATTTCCTGCCCGCACCGCGATCCTGCCTCCGGCGCGCGGCTCGTCGAAGCCGGGAAGAATGTTTCCCTTTTTTCCAGGACTTATAGTCGCTGATGGCCGCATTGTATGAAGGGGTTCTTACGGGGCCTTTCAGCAGCGGATCATCAACCGCTTCCATCCACTTCCAGAGCGAGTTTTCCAGGGCGAGCTGCTCGCTTAGATGTTCGGGCCGGCCGGCCAGGTTGTTGAACTCGTTCGGGTCCGCTTTGAGATCGAACAGCTCTACCTGGCCGATGACGCGCTTCATCTGGGCATCCTCTGTGCGCACCGGAATTGTGTGATAGTCAGTGGCATTATCGAAGTGGCGGATCAGCTTGAACCGGTTTGTGCGCACGCAGCGCGTCTGGGTTTTATGGTACAACCCGAACACCTCGGAACGCACGGGGCCAGGAAGTTCCCTGTGCAGGGCGCCGGCGAAGCTGTGCCCTTCCATTGTTCCCCGGCAACTGACCCCGGCCAGTTCCAGCAGCGTCGGCAGGTAGTCCACGTTGCTCATCAGGAGGCTGCATTCCCGCCCCCCGGCCAGGCTGCCGCGCGGGTAGCGCACGATCATGCCGATGGCAATCCCGGGGTCGTAAAGGTTCCACTTGGCGCGGGGCATTTCAATTCCGTGATCAGTGGTAAAAACAACGATGGTGTCATTTTCAAGGCCGCCGGCACGCAGGGCCGCAAGTATCATCGCCACCGCAGAATCCACGACCCGGATCGCGCCCTGGTAGCCGGCCATGGCTGTCCGGGAAGATAATGTATCGTCCATGTAAGGAGGAATTTCAACTCCCCTCTTGGAGTCGGGACGGGCGCCGTCGCGGTCAAAGGGCGTATGTGTTTCGCGGAATCCTACCTGGGCGTAAAAAGGCTGTTGCGGCTGCGAGCTTTCTTTCAGGAAGGCGGCCACCCGGCCGGCAACGGCGAGGGCGTTGGCCGGCTTCGGCTCCGCCAGGTCAAACTCCAGCCGGCCGAGATCGCTCCCAAGAACTTCATGCTGCACACCAAAAAGCGCCGTACGGTAACCGGCGGCCTTGAATATCCGGCTTGCGTGCCGGACCCCGTCCCTGATGCGCCAGCCGAAATTTACCAGGTCCATCATACCGTTGCTCTGCGGGTAAAGCCCGGTCAGCTGTGAAACGCGGCTCGCGGAGCATATGGGCACGGTGCAGAAATAATTCGTGAAGCGCACGCCGCCGGCGGCGAGACTGTCAATGGCCGGGGTATGCAGCGTCGGGTGGCCGTAGCAACCGAAGTGGCGCCCCGAATCGTGCGTGGTTATCTGGACAATGTTGGGCTTTTGAGACATCTTATCAATTCCTTTATATTTTTTTTGCGTACTATGCCCCGGACAGGAAACGTTTCACATGCAGCGCTGCGCCCCGGCAGTGCGTTTCTTCAGGCGGTCAGATGTTGCGGCTGTCATAGGCCCAGTGCAGGAGCGCCTGCCGCTGGACGCGGCGGCAATTATGATCGCCTTGGCGGCAATGCTTGCGCAGCTGGGCGACATGCCTTTGCATGGCCTTCCAGCGCCCGATCTGCCGCTCGTCATCGGCGCAGCGCCGGCCCGAGTAATAGCGGCAGTACCACTGGAACCAGCCGCGCGGGTCTTCGTTGTATATCCATCCTTTCGCAATCCAGTAAGCCAGCGGCTTGGAGGCGTTCACTCCGAAAAAATTCAAGGCGGGATTGCGCCGGGCGGGCGACAATTTTGCCCTGGCGAACCAGGATGCCGGAAATTCCCCGCGGCAATCGGTCATGTATTTCCCGCCGAATACTCCCAGGGCAAGCATCTCGCGCGGAGTCAGCTCCGGTTTGAATGCAGGATGAAAGCAACACCCGGCCGGCCTGGTCCGGGAATAACGGTAGTTTTTCTGCATCCTGTCCTTGACCGTAACTGCGACTGGTTTCATGGTTTTTTGTCCTCAAAAGCAGTTCAGCGCTGGTCTACGAATATCAATTGCCCGGTTTCAAAACCCAGCGCGGCCGCCTTTGAGACCAGCGCATCCATGGTTTCCTTGTTCATTGCCGGCGTTCTGGCCAGGATCCATAGATAGGATTTATCGGACCCGCAAACGAGCGCATGCTGGTAACCCTCGCGGTCGAGCTCAAAAACGACATAGGAACCGTAAAACGGCCAGAAGAACGAAACCTTCAGGTAGCCCCGGTCCGCCGCCCCGGCAAAATAGGCTTTACCCTCGGCTTGCTTCCATTTTTTTTCCTTTTCGGAATAGCCGCGGTTCAGAACCCTGACATCGCCGTCTTCCCTCAGGCTGTAATCGGCCGTTACCCGGCTAAGCCCCCGCTCGAAGGAATGGTCCAGCCGGGCAATCTCGTACCACTTGCCCAGGTATTGATCCAATTTGAAATTGTCAACCGGATTGACGCCGCGGGGCATGCCGGCGCACCCGGCCAATAACAGGGCCAACACCATTGCCATATTTTTCATGTCTCTTCAATCCTCACGATGCGAATTTCTCCTTCAGCCGGCACGCGTCAAGCCGCCATCCAGGATTCGCCTCACGGCCGGTAAGGCAAGGGCGCGCACAGCGCCCGCAGGTTTTCTTGCGGCGTTTTTGCCGGGATTTCACAGCCGGCATTTATCATGTAAGGGTTGCCCGCCTGCTCATAGCAGCGCCGCGCCGCATCCCTGATCAGGCCGGGCGTTCCATGCATGACGACGGAGACCGGATCCAGGTTGCCCGTTATGGCGACCCGCCCGCCCACGGCCCTGCGCACGGCTGCCAGGCTGACCATGTGATCCACATCAAGGACATCAACGCCAAGGTCAGCAATGCCAGGCAACAGATGGGTTATGTTGCCGCAGATGTGCAGCTTGACAAAAGCCCCCATGCTTTTGATGGCCCGGACAATCCGCTTTTCCCGCGGCTGGATCATCTGCTCGTATGTGTCCGGGGCGATCTGGCTGGCGATTGCATCGCCAATGCCAACCGTATCGGCCCCCGCATCAACCTGGGCGCGCGCAAACGCAACGGCCGCCTCAACGCAGAGGTCCATGAGCTCGCCGGCAAACGTCTTGTCCTCCATCAAATCCACCAGGAAGGTGGTCACGTCGCGGAGGTCGGCGGCTTCCGCCGCCGGACCCTCGATCCAGCCAAGCACCGAATATTTTCCGTCACAATTCCGCCGGTAAGCTTCAACGGCCCGGACCCTGTCGCGCATGCGGATGGAACCCGCCGGGTCAGGCCGGGCAAGCACGGATAGATCCTTGCTGTCCCGGAGGGGATGAGAACTGCGGGGCGGGCCGTCCGGCATGTATTCGATCTCGGCGCCGAACCCCTGCGTTTCCCGGTATGGATCGGAAATGCAGCTCAGCTGGTCTATTCCGAAATCCACGGCGCACCGCTCGTTGGCCCGGACGAGCACGCGGAAATCGGAGGCAAAGGCGGCATAGTTTGAGCCGATATATTCGGCTGCAAATTGCATCAGGATGGGCGTCCGCGCCAAAAAATCCACCGGCGCTCCGCCGAGGGTGTTAATGTATCTTTCATATCCGTTCATAGCACCTGTCTTTCTTTTCCGGGAACCCGGCAGGGCGGCGTTGAACCTGAATACACGGTTTGACCGGTTATCTTATCAGCCGGGAGCGGCCTGTCAAAATTATTATCACAAGGATTATGCTGGCCTGTCGCACGCGTTGCAATTATCTTATGGCCGGGTCATGAAAAACAAATCCGCAAAATTCAGGCAGGTGGACCGCAAGTTCCTCTGGCACCCCTACTCCGGCCATTCGGCGATACAGAACTATGATTTCCCGGTCATCGTCCGCGGCAAGGGCCCTTTCCTTTACGACGCCGGCGGCAAAAGATATTTCGATGTGATTTCATCCTGGTGGTGCTGCAGCCTGGGCCACGGCCACCCGCGCATCGTCGCGGCCATCAAAAGGCAGGCCGGCAAACTCCAGCACAGCATCCTCGGCAACATGTCCCACCCGGGGGCGATCGAGCTGGCCGAAAAGATCTCCGGTTTATTTCAACGGTCTGTCACGCCGCGCTTGAACTTTTCAGACGGACGGACAAGGATGTCCGTCCCTGCCCCGGACAAGAATAATCGCCGCGTTTTTTTTGCATGCGACGGCGCCTCGGCGGTTGAGGCCGCGCTAAAAATTGCCGCCCAGTACTGGCACAACGCCGGCCGCCCGGAGCGCAGCCGTTTTGTGTCGCTTTCAAACGCCTACCACGGCGACACGCTCGGGGCGGTATCGGTCGGCTTTTTGCCCGGCTTCCACAAGCCCTATAAGCCGCTGACTTTCCCGGTATACCGCGCCAAAGCGCCACACTGCGCTGAGTGCGGTTACGGCGGAACGTCCTGCTGCGCCCGGGGAACTTCGCCGGACAAGGGACTGTCCCGCCCTGCCTCTGGAAATTCTCAAGCGAAGATCCTGCATGACAGTTCAGCCCCGTGCAACTGTGAATGCTTCAAATCCATGGAACAAATCATTGAAAACCATTCCGGAGAAGTTGCGGCGGTGATAGTCGAACCGCTCTGCCAGTGCGCCGCCGGCATGAACATGTATCCTCCGGATTATCTTAAACTGCTGGCCGCGCTCTGCCATAAGCACAAAATTCTCCTGATCGCCGACGAAATCGCGGTCGGATTCGGGCGCACCGGCAAAATGTTCGCGTTCGAGCACGCCGGGATAGACCCGGATATCGTCTGCATCGGGAAATCGCTCTCCGGAGGGTATCTCCCGATAAGCGCGACGGTGGTAAAGGAAAATATTTATTCGACTTTCTCAGATCTGCCCAAAGATAATACCTTCTACCACGGCCACACCTTCGCCGGCAACCCGATTGCCTGCGCCGCCGCCAGCGAGGTTTTGGATATTTACAAGGAAGAGGGCATCGTCGCCATGGCTTGGCGCAAGGGCAAGATGATGGCGGAACTGGCGGCGCCGTTGCGGGGCATCCGGGGCGTGGAAAACGTCCGGTCCCTGGGCATGCTGGCCGCGCTTGACATGAGCGGTGATGACGGCGCAAGGCGCGCGCAGGCAGTCAGGAAAAGCCTGTTAACCAGGGGCGTGCTGGTGCGCCCGCTGGGGAACGTTGTTTACCTCATGCCGCCCCTGGTGACACCGGATGGTCTGATCAGGGAGACGATTGATTTGCTGGCGGAAACACTGGAGAGCGTATTATAAAGATGTCATTCCCGATCTGTTCACAGAATCGGGAATCCAGGGTCAGATCAATCCGTTATGTTCATCAATCATTCACTGGATTCCCGCTTACGCGGGAATGACGGAATGGACATGGGAAACAAGGAATATTATTTTTCCGTTTCCCCGTCCTTCTGCCTGAAAATTCTGCCAAAGCAAAAGACAACCAGGGCGGTTATCGTCGCCCAGGAAACAACCATCAATATCAACCCGCCCGCAGTCATGGCTTTGCCTCCGCGTGGAGCCGCTTGCGCCGCCAGGCGATCTTGACCAGCGCGCACAGCACGATGAAAATCGCCAGCAGCCCCAGGCGCGTGGCGATGATGTAAGGGCGGCATTCCGGCGTGACTTTTTTCATGAGGATTATGCCCCCCCACTCCTGCCAGAGCCAGGCCCCGAGGATGAAGAAAAGGAAGAGCGGGGTGACGTATTTGATGATCCACTTGTAAAATTTCGGCAGGGTCAGGTCGGCGCCGTGGTGAATCTCGTCCCAGGCCTTGTCCATGCCGAAGACCCAGGCAAACAAAATGACCTCGATCGTCGCGAAGACGACCAGAAAAAAAGTTCCGCCCCAGAAATCGAGCTCGTCCAGCACGCCCCTGCCGAGCAGGAATACCGCCGGCTGGCAGAGCAGGAATGCAACTGAGCCGAAAATGACTATTGCCTTTTTGCGGTCGATATCGAATTCGTCCTCGAGAAACGCGATCGAGGGCTGGGCGAGCGAGACCGAAGAAGTCACGCCGGCCAGGAAAAGCAGCAGGAACCAGACGAAGCCGAAAAACCCGGCCCAGGGAAGCTGGTTCAGCACCAGCGGCATGGTGACGAACCCCAGGTTGAACGTTCCGGATGAGGCGACCGCCTGCATTTCTCCCTGGCCGAAAAACACGAACGCCGCGGGAATTATGATGCTGCCGCCCAGGATTACCTCGGCCAGCTCATTCGTCCCGGCCGCGGTCAGGCCGGAAAGGACGACATCGTCGGTCCGCGAAAGGTAGCTGGCATAGGTCAGGATCACGCCGATCCCGACGCTCAGCGTGAAGAATATCTGCCCGGCCGCCTCGAGCCATACCTTGGCCGATTTCAGGGCCGAGAAGTCGGGGTTCCACATGAAGCCCAGCCCGTTGATGATGTTCCTTTCGGGGAAATTTTCCGAGGGGGTTCCGAGCATTAACACCCGCACGAGCAGGATTATGGCGCAGGCGAAGAGCAGCGGCAGGGCCACCTTGCAAAGGCGCTCTATGCCGCCGCGGATGCCGTGGTAAATTACGCTTATGTTCAGGAAAAAAGTCACCAGGAAAAACACGTAAGCCCAGCCCATAGAGCTGAAATGCGCGTTGTGCTCCAGGCCCTGAAAGCCGCGCAAAAAGGCCTGCATGGAAGCCTGGTCCGCAAGGCCCGCGTATTTGCCCATGAGCGCGAAAACGCTGTAGGCCAGGGTCCAGGACTCGATGTAGGTGTAATAGATGAAAATCACCAGCGGCCCGAAAATCCCGATGACGCCGAAATATTTTACAAACCTGTTCTTCCTCAGCAGGCTGTGGAAGATGCCCGGCGCGGTGCCGTGCTCGAACCCGCCGCCGTAGCGGCCCATGGTCCATTCGATCCACATGAGCGGCAGACCCAGGAGCAGGAAGGAGACAAAGTATGGTATCATGAAGGCGCCCCCGCCGTTGGCGACAGCCTTCACCGGGAAGCGCAGGAAATTTCCCAGTCCTATGGCCGAGCCCGCCACGGCCATGATGATGGCCAGGCGCGAGCCCCATGTATCCCGTATTGCCGGCATGACCTGTTTAATTATCAATTTACGGCTGCGCTGTCAATTTGCGCGTGCTGCCATTTCAACCGCCGCCCGGCCCTATTGCCTTGACTTTTGCATGCCGGCCTGTGATTATTTTTTCTGAATGGGTTTTTATAACCAGCGCTTACAGGCGATGTTGCCAATGAATCTGGAACTTGCATGCCGCAGGTGGCCGGCCACATTATTGCTGGCTGCGGCAGTGTGCATTGCAGCTATCGCGCCGGGCTGCCTGAAAAAACCTGCACCGGAGCCCCGACAGGTCTCGATCGCCTTCCAGCAATGGGTGGGCTACGGCCTCTTTTACCTGGCCCAGGACAAGGGGTTCTGCCATCAGGAAAGCATCGAGCTGCTCTTCGTAAATGAAGAACTTGATTCAGCACGCGAGGAGGCCTTAATGGAAGGGATGCTTGACTGCGAGGCCGCCACCCTTGACCTCCTCGTGTCGAAGGCCATCCACGGAACCCGGGTTGTCATGGTCATGGAGCTTGACCATTCCTGCGGCAGTGACGGCATTGTGGCCGCGGAAAACATTAAAACCATCCAAGACCTGGAGCACAAAAAGGTGACCCTGGCAAGGAACAACGTGGGCGAACATTTTCTTGCTTACCTGATGCAATCGCAAGGATTATCATTGACCAACATCACTGTTGTCCCAGCCCTGCCGGACGAGGCCGCCGATGTTTTCCTGGCCGGCAAGGCCGAGGCCTGCGCCACGTGGGAACCGCACCTATCCGAGGCGCTCCGCAGGCCCGGCGCGCATCTGCTGGCCTCGACCAGGGAACACCCGGGCGCCATCATCGATGTCATGAACGTAAGGAAGGACCTCGTTGACAACGAGCCGGAGCTCGTGAAAAAAATCATGCGCGCCTGGTTCAAGGCCCTTGATTATTTCAGGAACAACCCGGAGGAAGCCGCCGCCATCATAGCGCCCCGCTTTAAAATAACCGCCCGGCAATACCTTGAACAGGTCAAGGGCCTGAAGTGGACCGGTCGCCAGGAACAGCTCTCCCCGGAAAGCATGCATAACCAAATGCGGATATTTGATTGCATCGCAAGGCACAAAACTGAGCGGGACAGTTCCGCCAAAAAGCCCGAAGCCGCGCATTTCCTTAACCGGGCTTTACTGGAAACACTTGATGAAACTGGCCAATAAAATCCGGCTGTCTATCTCTGCCGTCTCTTTCATTGCCGCCGCGGCGATCGCCTCCTCCCTCTACTTCATCGCCAAGGACGCCATCGAGCAGAAAATAATGGCGAACCTTGAATCAACCCTGAATTCCCGCGCCAACCACCTGGAAACTTACCTGGACCTGCTCAAATCTTCGGTCCGGCAGATCTCGGCAAGCGTCGTTCTTGAGCAATACCTGGAGGCGGCCGGCCCGCAAAATTACCGCCAGCTTGGGGAATTCGCGCCTGCCATGCTCCGGCTGAAAAGGACCATGGAAGCCAACCCGTTTGTGGCCGAATTCCTCCTGATGAACAGCGCGGGCACGGTCATCGCCTCATCCGATGAAACGAGCATCGGGGAGGACAATTCATCGGATTCAATTTTCCTGGGCGCGCTGCACGGGGTTTTCATCAAGGACATGTATTATTCGCAGAAATTCAACCAACCCCTTATAGCCGTTTCCGCGCCGGTCAGGGGAAGGCTTGGCGGCGACCTGACGGGCGTGATCGCGGCCAGGGTGAAAATGGATGAAATCAACGGCATTTGTTCCGACAATACCGGGCTGGGTTCGACCGGCGAAATCTACATCGTCAATAAATACGGCTTCATGATAACACCGTCTCTCTTCAAACGCTCGGGTCATTTGAAGCAGAAAATAGACACCGAAAATGTCCGCCTGGCGCGCCTGCACTCCGGGCGCAGGCACGTAACAGAAACATACAAACAACCTTCCGTTTTCAAGGACTACCGGGGCGTGAAGGTGCTCGGCACGCACGCGTATATCCCTTCCTTGCAATGGATCATGCTGGCCGAAATTGACGCCGGGGAAGCTTATGCGCCGGTGGGCAAGATGGCGGCCATCTTCGCCCTGATCCTGGCGCTGTTCCTCCTGCTCACCTTGCTCCTGGTGTCCCTGATCTCCAGATTCATGACCAGGTCCCTGGTGGCGCTGCGCAAGGGAACCGAGATCATCGGCTCCGGCAATCTTGACTTCAAGGTCGGCTCGACCGCCCGCGACGAAATCGGCCAGCTCGCCAGAGAGTTTGACAGGATGACGGCCAACCTGAAACTTTCAACAACATCCATTAACAACCTCAATGAAGAAATCAGCGAGCGCAAAAAGGTGGAAGACGACCTTGACATCACGCTCAGGTCGATCGGCGACGCGCTGATCGCCACCGACACCGGCGGCCTGATAACCCGCATGAACCCGGTGGCCGAGAAGATGACCGGCTGGCCGCTGGCGGAAGCGCTGGGCCAGAAGATCGAAAATGTCTTCAAAATCATCAACTCCGAAACGAGGGAGCCGGCGGCCGATCCCGTCCGGATTGCCATTGAAAAGGGCCGGGTAGTCGGCCTGGCCAACCATACCACTCTCATTGCCCGCGGCGGCGCTGAATACCAGATTGCCGACAGCGCCGCCCCCATTCGCTCCGGGGATGGAACCATCCGCGGGGTAGTGCTGGTGTTCCATGACGTCACCGAGGAATACCGCCAGCGCATCCGCCTCAAGGAAAGCGAGGAGCGCTACCGGACCATTTTCGAGCAGTCGCGGGACGCTATCATGGCCATCGCCCTTCCGGAAATGAAGTTCGCCGCGTGCAACGGCGCCGCACTCGCCCTGTTCGGCTTGCGCAACTCTGAAGAAATTAAGCAACTTGGCCCATGGGATCTTTCGCCGGCCAGGCAGCCCGACGGCAGCCCCTCGGCCGAAAAGGCGCGCGCCATGGCAGAGATCGCCGCGCGCGAAGGGGTCAATTTCTTCGACTGGACCTTCAAGCATGCCGGGGGCCGGGAACTGCAATGCGCGGTGCTGCTAAGCCGGATCATCATCGGCGGGAAAACCATCCTGCAGGCGACGGTGCGGGACATATCGGAACAGAAGCGCCTTGTGGAAGAACTGCACCAGGCCCGCACCATTCTCGAAAGGAGCCCGGTGGTGGCCTTCCTCTGGAAAAATGAACCGGGCTGGCCGGTGAAGTTCGTCACAAAAAACGTCCGGGCTCTTTTCGGCTATTCCGCCGAAGAATTATTGTCCGGCACAGTGCCTTACTCCGCAACGATCCACCCGGATGACCGCGAGCGGGTCGCGCGGGAAGTGTCATCTTCAAGCGGCGATAAAAAATGCTCAACCTTCAACCACGCGCCTTACCGGATAATTGCCAGGGGCGGAGAGGTCAAATGGGTCGAGGACAACACCTTTATCCGCCGCGATGCCGGCGGAAGGATCACCCACTACGAGGGCATAATCACCGACGTCACCGCGCGCAAAACGGCGGATGAAAAAATCAAAAGCGCCAAGGAAGACTGGGAGCGCACCTTCGACGCCGTCCCGGACATGATCGCCCTGATCGACGGCCGGCACACGATCTCGCGCGTCAACCGCGCCATGGCGGCCTACCTTAAGCTCAAACCGGAGGAGGCAATCGGGCGCCGGTGTTTCGAATGCATCCACCGCACCAGCTCCCCGCCCGCCTTTTGTCCCCACCGGACTCTCCTCCAGGACGGCCGCGGGCACCAGGCCGAATTCCTGGATGAAAACACCGGCCTCTGGCTGCAGGTGACCGTTGCGCCCGTCCTTGCCGCGGACGGCTCAATCGCCGGATCGGTCCACGTCGCGCGCGACATCACCAGGCGCAAGGAGGCCGAAAAACAGATAGACGAAAAGAACCGGCAGCTGCGCGAGGCCTATGCCGGGGCCAAGGAACTGGCCGTGCAAGCCCAGGCTGCCAGCGCGGCCAAGGGGCGCTTCGTCGCCAACATCAGCCACGAAATCCGCACGCCGCTCAACGGCATCATCGGAATCTGCGAGCTTTTGCTGGGCACACAAATGACCGGCGAGCAGAAGGAATACGGGCAGATCATCAACAGCAGCGCCGAGGCGCTGCTTAACATCATCAACGACACCCTTGATTTTTCCAAGATCGAAGCCGGCAAAATGGAGCTGGAGCGTATCAACTTCAACCTCAGGAGCATTTTCGAGGACATCATCGGACTCCTGGCCGTGAATGCCAACCAGAAAAAGCTGGAGCTGATAGGCTTTATCGAGCCTTCGACACCGCTTGACCTGGTCGGCGACCCGGGCCGCCTGCGCCAGATCCTGTTCAACCTCATCGGCAACGCCGTCAAGTTCACCCACCGGGGCGAAATCGTCGTCAAGATCGCCCCGCTCGGCGAGGAAAACGGCCGGGCCAGACTGCGCTTCACGGTCACCGACACCGGCATCGGCATCCCCGCGGACAAGATCGATGCGCTTTTCCAGGCCTTCTCCCAGGTCGACGATTCCTTCACGCGCAAGTTCGGCGGCACCGGCCTCGGGCTTGTCATTTCCAAGAACCTCGCCGCAAAGATGGGCGGAGAAATCGGCGTTGAGAGCGTTCCCGGCAAGGGATCGAGTTTCTGGGTTTCCATTCCTTTCGAAAAACAAAAGCAGCCCGCTACCCGCTCCTTCGAACCGGAAGCCTATTTCGACGGGCAGAGAATCCTTGTGGTGGACGACAACGAGACCAACCGCACGATCCTGGCTATGCAGCTCCAGACATGGGGCGCCACCGCCGAGCTGGCCGAAAGCGGGGCGCAGGCGCTCGAAATCCTGCGCCGCGAGCCCGGCGACGGGCGCAGGCCCCTGATGGCCATCATCACCGACCAGCGCATGCCGGAAATGGACGGCCTGACTCTCGCCGGTAAAATCAGGGCCATGCCCCAATTCAGGGATATACCCATGATCCTGATGACCTCTATGATTTTGCCGGCCGAGCTGTTCCAGGAGTACAAAAGCCTCTTCGCCGGCATCATCCTGAAGCCGATCAGGCAGGCGCACCTCTACTACAGCCTCCTGACCGCGCTCAGCGGTGAGAAAAGCGGTTTTGAACAGGAAGCTGAGGAAACCGTCACGGAAATCCCGAGGATATCGCGCACCCTGCGCATCCTCGTGGCCGAGGACAACATCACCAACCAGAAGGTGATCTGCGGCATCCTCACCAGGATGGGGCACACCGTCACGGCCGTCGCCAACGGGAAGGAAGTCGTGCAGATCCTGGCCATCCTCCCCTTTGACCTGGTGCTGATGGACATCCAAATGCCTGAAATGGACGGCTTTGAAGCCGCCGCGGCCATACGCGCCCCGAGCACGCATGTGCTCAACCACGAGATCCCCATCATCGCCCTGACCGCCCACACCATGGAAGGCGACCGCGAAAAATGCCTCGCAATCGGCATGAACGGCTTTATCCCAAAACCTGTCACTGCAAAATCGGTCGCCACGGCCATCGCCGACATCATCGCGCACAGGATCAGCGCGGCCGCCGGGCAGGAAACGCCCGCAGCGGCGCGCGATTGCGTTTTTGAAATTGAGTCCTTCGCAGGGAGGCTGATGAACGACAGGGAGCTCATCCGCGAAACCATCAAAATTTTCCTGGAAGACATGCCCCGGCGCATCGCCGCCCTGGCGGACGAAATAAAGGAACAGAAAGGCGAGGCGGCGCTTCGCTCCGCCCACACGATCAAGGGCAGCTCCGCCAACGTCAGCGGCCAGAGGCTCCAGGCAGTCGCCGCGGAAATCGAGGCGGCCAGCAGGAACGGCGACTGGAAAACAGCGGGGAAGCTCCTGCCGGATTTGAAAAGGCAATTCGAGTTGCTTGACAAAGCCATGCGCGAACATTTGAATGCCACGGGGTGATGGCATGCTTCAGCAAGGCTGCTTTGCGCCCGGCAACCGTGTGAAAGGAAACTGATGAAAATACTCATAGCCGAAGACGACAGCTTATCGCAGACAATGCTCAAAGCCATGGTCGCCAGGGCGGGTTTCGAGCCCGTCGTGACCGGCGACGGGCTCGAGGCGCTGCAAATACTCAGCCGGGCCGATGGCCCGAAGCTGGCCGTGCTGGACTGGATGATGCCCGGCATGGACGGCCCGGATGTCTGCCGGAAAATGAGGGAAACTAAAACCGACGAGCCCGCCTACCTGATCCTCCTGACAAGCCGCGATGACAAGAAGGACGTGATCCTCGGCCTCAAGTCCGGCGCCAACGATTATATAGTCAAGCCCTATGATATCGAGGAACTCAAGGTCCGCATCGGCATCGGCCGCAAGGTCGTCGAACTCCAGGCCTTGCTTTCCGGGCGCATCGCCGAGCTGAAGTCCGCCCTGGACCAGATCAAGACCCTGCGCGGGCTGCTGCCAATCTGCATGTACTGCAAGAAAATACGCGACGACCGCCAATACTGGCAGCAGGTCGAGCATTACGTCGCCGGCCACACGGACGCCCAGTTCAGCCATTCCATCTGCCCGGACTGCTATAAAAAATACGTCGAACCCGAGCTGGCAGTGATAAAAAAGGAAAAGAAAGCATGACTTTCCCGCGTGCGGGATGTCAGGCAGAAATTCCTTTTCTCGAATGCCGGAAATAGTTATCTTAAGGGCAAGGGATTTTGCCATGAAAATTTTTATCATAGGCGGAGGCGGGCGCGAACATGCGCTCGCCTGGAAAATCAGGCTGGATGACCCCGGCGCCGCGATCTTCTGCGCGCCCGGCAACGCCGGCACCGCCGCAATTGCAACAAACGTCTCAATCCAGGCCGAGGATGTCGAAGGCCTCATGGCCTGGGCTGAAAGGGAAAAACCGGATCTGACCGTCGTCGGCCCCGAGGCGCCCCTCTGCCTGGGGCTCGCTGACAGGATGCAGGCCGAGGGGTTGCGGGTCTTCGGGCCCGCAAGGGATGCCGCCCGGCTGGAGGGAAGCAAAGCCTTTGCCAAGGAAATATTGCAGGCGGCACAAGTTCCGACCGCCGCCGCCGAGACCTTCAGCGACGATGGTTCCGCCATGGATTTTGTCAGGTCGCATCCCCCGCCCCTGGTCATCAAGGCCGACGGCCTGGCCGCGGGCAAGGGCGTGGTGATATGCAAGACGCGGCCCGAGGCTGAAAATGCAATCCGCCGGGTGATGACTGAAAAAATATTCGGCTCCGCAGGGCGGCAGGTGCTCGTCGAGGAATTTCTTGAAGGCGAGGAAGTATCCGCGCTGGCCTTTGTGGATGGAAAAAGCGCGGTGCTGCTGCCTACGGCCCGCGATCACAAGAGAGCTTTTGACGGCGACCTGGGCCCAAACACCGGCGGCATGGGCGCTTACTCCCCCGCCCCGTCTGAAAACCGGGCGTTCCTTGCCAGCGTTCTCAAGGATGTTTTTGAGCCGACAATCCGCGAGCTGTCCCGCCGCGGCATCTGTTACCGGGGCGTGCTCTATGCCGGGCTGATGCTGACAAAATCAGGCCCGAAAGTGCTGGAATTCAACTGCCGCTTCGGCGATCCCGAAACACAGACGATACTGCCACGCCTGCAAGGCCGGCTCATCACGGCCATGGAAGCCTGCATTGACGGAAAATTGCGAGCGGAGCACGGCGCGTGCCGGGCAGAAAGCTGCGCCTGCGTAGTCATGGCCGCCGGCGGCTATCCCGGCTCTTACAGGAAAGGCGACGTCATCTCCGGGCTGGAGGCGGCGGCCAAGCTCGCCGACGTGATGATTTTTCATGCGGGAACAAAGCTCGATAATAACCGCCCGGTCACAGCCGGCGGGCGTGTCCTGGGCGTCACTGCGCTCGGCGAGGGGCTCAAAACGGCCGTGGCGCGCGCTTATGAGGCCGCGGCCCTGATCAAATTCAATGGCGCCCATTACCGGCGCGACATAGCCTCAAGCGGCCTTTGAAAAATTGCACCAGCCCGGTTGTCATAAGGCAGCGTAAAGAACCACGGATGATCAAGGCTCATTAAGATCATGAACATGCCCGCTAATTTCAAGGCAAATGGATTGCGCCCCAAAATGCTGGTTGCATGCCTGGCTTTATCCGCCCTCCTCCCTTCCGGCGCGCGCGGTGACCTGACCAACCGCTACGTGGTCAAGGGCAATCCCGGCGCGTTGTTTCCCTATGACACCCTTGCCAAGGCTGCTGCCAGCATACAGACCGCGATCGACTACGCCTATGCCGGCGAGACCGTCCTCGTGGCCGCCGCAACCTACGACGCCGGCGGAACGAATATGCCAGGCAGGGCCCTTACCAACCGGGTGTATATCTGGAAAAATATCAGCGTTTGCAGCCTCGACAACAACCCGGCTTCCACCATCATTAAGGGCAACTGGGACCCCGCATCAACCAACGGCCCTGCGGCCGTGCGCTGCGTGCTCATAAATGCCGCCGGCGCTTCATTGAACGGATTCACTTTGAATGGCGGGGCCACGCTGGCAGCCGGTAACGGCGAAGACATGGTCGGCGGTGGCATCATGGTCAGAACCTCGCCTTCTTCAATTTCCAACTGCATTATAAGCGCCAATGCGGCCTATGGTGACGGCCCGAACGGCGTCGGCGGCGGGGGAGCTTGCTACGGCAATTACTTTAACTGTTCTCTTGTCGGCAATCGGATTGGGGCCGGCCGCTGTTTGGGGGGCGGAGCGTTTTCCGCCACGTTATCCAACTGCGTCATCAGCGGAAACACCGCCACCGAGGTTTCCACCGGCGTGGGCGGCGGCGCGGCCCGCGGCACGCTTTACGGCTGCCTGGTTTCAAACAACACCGCCTCAAGCCAGGGCGGCGGCATCTATGGCTGGAGCCAGGCTTTGCCTTGTATTGCGCACAATTGCACTATCGTCACCAACACCGCTTCTCTTCTCCAAGGCGGCGGCGCTGGAAGCGGCAATAACCAGTATTCAGTCATCCTTTCCAACTGCACCGTGGCCTTCAATAATGCGGGCGGAGTCGGCGGCGGCGTTGACCTGGGCGTATTGTTCAACTGCCTCCTGGTAAGCAACCGCTCGGCCGTCGCCGGCGGTGGCACATCCCGCAGTATGCTCACCAACTGCATCGTGGCACATAACATTAATGGCGGATCACGCTTCGACGCCAAGGTCCGTAATTCCCTTTTTTACGGCAATAATTTGAGCGCCATTTATGTCAGAAACGGGGACATCATTGAGAACTGCACGTTCGTGGGAAACAATACCGGCATCTCCCTCGACCAGGCCGCCACCGTGGCGGTGGTGAACTGCATCAGCTATTCCAATACCGTCAACTGGACCACGAATAGCGTAACCGGCGCCCTTCTGGCGTTCAGCAACAGCTGCACATTTCCCGAATATCCCGGATGGCATGCGTCGAATATTACAAATGAACCTTTGTTCATGGCGTATGGCAGCGGATATGGGATAACCCATGTCCCCGGCAACTACCGCCTGCAGGCCGGGTCCCCCTGCGTTGACAGCGGGATGTACCAGGCCTGGATGGCCGGGGCGGTTGATTTGGACGGCCTGCCGCGGATCCTGAAGGGGACGGTTGATATGGGCGCGTACGAGGAGGCGCACGTGTTCAACCACGCCCCGCCATCCATCACGAACACTGTCATGCGGGGCTTCAGCACCAACCTGGTCGTGTACCTGACGAACTCCTCTCCTGACCTTGCCCTGTACTGGGGCTCTTCCATCACGAGCCTCTGGGCCAGCGGGCCGAACTCGGGCGCCCCCCTTGCCGCGCCGGGCTCGGGCACCTTGACGGTTACCAACGATTCATACGGGATGGCGCTGGGGACCTTTGTAAGCCGGATGATAGTGAGCGCCCTGACGAATTACCCCCTGGCCATGGAAGGCTATTCCCAGACCGGGGCGGTTGACATGGTGCTGCACGTGGCCGAGTTTGCCAGGAACCCCACCCAGGTGGTGGCGACGGTGCGGCA
>Ga0172380_10001353_pt1 | contig 42300 bp, 50 predicted proteins | sample Leawe162metaG_FD_119747 | JGI IMG/M metagenome (GOLD analysis project Ga0172380, IMG submission 119747) | Leachate microbial communities from a municipal landfill in Southern Ontario, Canada - Leachate well 162 metaG | ecosystem: Engineered > Solid waste > Landfill > Unclassified | place...
CGTTTCACACTTGTACCCCGAAGACTACCTGAAAACGATACACGGCACGGTGCGCATTGAATCTATATGGCTATCGGGGCGCACTGACGTGTACAATCTCGAAGTGGACGATACGCACGACTATGCGATTGAAAACGGAGTTATTGTCCACAACTGCCGCTACGTCCTGATGGAAAACCCCATATCTCCCCCGCTCCCAAAAGACAAACCGACCATCCCCGCATTCGATCCGCTTGATATGTACAAACGTTAGGAGGCCCCACAGATGGAAATGCAACCACGTACGCCCGACGCGCCCGGAGCAATGCTTCGCGCGCCCACACAGCAGGAAGCGCCGGGGCGTGTGGGGCCGATAGGCGTTGAAGAAATCTCTATGGCCATGCAGGATTTTGAGTTATACAAAAAGGGCAAGGCTGATTTGGACGCGCGTGTAAAGGCGAATGAGGAATGGTACAAGCTGCGCCATTGGGATATTGTGCGCAAGGCTGAGCCAAACGCAGGCGACCCCGAGCCGGCCAGCGCGTGGCTGTTGAACTCCATCGCCAACAAGCACGCCGACGCCATGGACAACTACCCCGAGCCGTCCGTGCTGCCGCGTGAGGAAGATGATGTACCGGACGCAAAGATATTGTCCGGTATTTTGCCTGTCGTGCTCGAACAGAACGGGTACGAACAGGTGTACTCTGACATGTGGTGGTACAAGCTCAAAACCGGCACGGGAGTACAGGGTGTGTTTTGGGATTCCAGCGCAAACAATGGGCTGGGCGACGTGGCTGTAAAGCACATCGACCTGCTCAACATCTTTTGGGAGCCGGGCGTAAAGGACATTCAAAAATCGCGGAACATCTTCACCATTGAAGCCGTTGACCGCGACATACTGGAAAAGCGGTATTCCTTCCTAGCCGGGAAACTGTCGGGCACGGCCATCGACATACCGCAGTACACCTCCAATTCACAGCTTGACACCACGAAAAAGGTTGTCGTGGTGGATTGGTATTACAAGGTTGCGGACGGAACGCGGCAAATACTGCACTACTGCAAGTTTGTAGGCCGGGAGCTGATCTACGCCAGCGAGAACGACGAACAGTATCGGCAAAGCGGCTATTACATCCATGGCGAATATCCGTTCGTGTTCGATACGCTGTTCCAAACCGAGGGCGACCCTGCCGGGTTTGGGTACATCGACGTGTGCAAGGACGCGCAGATGTACATTGACAAGATGGGGCAAGCGATCTTGAAGAACGCGCTGTTCAATGCGAAGCCCCGTTATTTCGTCAAAGCAGACGGCGGAGTAAACGAGAGTGAATTTGCCGACCCGACCAAAGACTTTGTGCATACATCCGGCGCGCGACTGGGCGAGGAAGATATTCGCCCCATCGTTACATCCACGCTTAACCCGTTGTACGTTCAAATCATGAACGCCAAGATTGACGAACTGAAGGAAACCAGCGGCAACCGAGACGTGAACTCAGGCGGCTCCCAAAATGGCGTGACAGCCGCTTCTGCGATTGCCGCCATGCAAGAAGCAGGCTCCAAACTATCCCGTGACATGATTAAGTCCAGCTATCGGGCGTACACCAAGGTAAACTATTACGTACTAGAGAATATCAGGCAGTTCTACACAGAGCCACGCAGTTTCCGCATTGTCGGCGAACGTGGCGCGATGAAGTACGTCCAGTTCAACAGCCGCCGTATGCAGCAGCGGCCACAGGGCGACATGGGCATGGATATGGGCTACCGGATGCCGATCTTCGACATAAAAGTTAGGGCGCACCGCGAAAACCCATTCAGCCGCATTGCGCAAAACGAACTGGCGCTGTCCTTCTTCGGGCGCGGATTCTTTAACCCGCAGCTGTCCGACCAGGCGCTCGCCTGCATCGAAATGATGGACTTCGAGGGCAAAGACCAGACCACTCAGCGGATCGCGGAGAACGGCACTTTGTATCAGCAGCTTCAACAGATGATGGGGCAAATGCTAAAGCTGGGGCAAATCGTGGAAGCGGATCACCCGGAATACGCCGGGTTTACCCAAAGCATGGCACAGCAGCTAGGCGCATCCGCACAGCAGCCCATGATAAGCACAGGTGGCGACGTGCCGACCAGCACAAACACATTGGGTGACGTGCGCCAGACCAGCAAGAACAACACCACGACCAAGGCGAAGGACAGCGCGCAGGCAGTAGCCGCGCCTGCGAAGTAGGAGGCAGCATATGGCGACGTACAGCACGCTCAAATACGGCTCTACCGGCGATGAAGTCAAGACTTTGCAGCAGTTGCTTGCTGAAAAAGCGGGCTATGGCGGCAATGTCAACGGCACGTTTGGAACAGGCACGCAAGCGGCTTTGAAGAAGTATCAGCAGGAAAACGGCTTAACCGCGTCTGGAATTGCCGATACTGATACGTGGTCAAAGATTACCGCTGTTGATCCGGTATACGCCACCACGCCGCGTGGTACGCAGTACGACACGGCCACCACCACGCCCACCAAGGCCGACTTAGGGGCACTTGAGGGCAGCGCACCTGCGGCGTACAACAGCCCATACACGCAACAGCTTGACGAGTTGTATAATCAGGTTATGTCGCGGCAGGATTTCAGCTACGACTACGCCGCCGACCCGATCTATCAGCAAATGTCACAGCGATACCAGCAGCAGGGGAAAAGCGCCATGCAAGACACGATGGCGAACGCGGCCACGCTGACGGGCGGCTATGGCAATTCCTACGGCGTAGCAGCCGGGCAACAGGCGTACAACGAATATTTGCAGGGCGCGAATGACAATATTGCAGATTTGTACTCGAACGCACGGAGCCAGTACAACCAGCAAGGCAGCGACATGCTGAACCAGCTATCCGCGCTTCAAGGCCGCGAGAGCACCGCCTACAATCAGTATCAAGGCGGCGTAGACGATTACTATACCCAACTGGCCTATTACCAGCAGAAAGCCGCGCAGGAGCAGGATCAGTCCAATTGGCAAGCGGAGTATGACCTTGCGAATCCCGCCAAAAGCGGAAGTGGCAGTTCCGGTTCTTCGAGCAGGTATTCCAGCAGCAGTTCTGGCGGCGGCACTACGCCGAAGCCGAATCCTACTCCTGACACCACTCCACCGCCGAGTGGACAGGCCAGTCTTTCTGCGGCCACCGCTGCGATACGCACCATAACCGCCACCGAAGGGCAGACCGCCGCATACCGCGCAATTAAAGATATGCTAGAGAACGATGAGATTTCAGAAGCTACGGCTAAAGCTTTGCGGAACAACGGCAGCATCTTCAAGCAGGGGGTGACGGCCTAATGACCACAGACGAACTACTTGCCCGGCGAAAGCAGCGCCAACAGGCCAGCATACCCGCCGTAAACAGCGGTGGCGGCGGCAGCACCTCTCGCGCCATAAAAGAATCCGATTCGGATTCAGACCAAGCCCAATCGCTGCTGGAACGCCGTAAGGCGCGCCAGCAGTCTACTGCATCCGGGTCTATTGACTACGCGCAAAGCTGGTTGGACATGGCACGCGGCACGACGGAAAAGGCTGGGAGCACCTACGGCGGATATAGGACGCAATTCGACGAAATCAATGATCTAATCCGCAAAGCGCCCGATGTGCTTTCCGATCTGACGAAGACGAAGCGCTCGTTGAGCAGCGATGACTATGCAAAGGCGCAATCCACGCTGTATGGCGCCTACTCCGGCTTGAAGTCTATCCGCGACCAGTACAGCCAATACCCCACCCAAGAGGACTACGCCAACGCGCTTGACCAGCAGGCGAACGCGGCCAAGGCGGGCATCAACACCACGCAAAGCCAGATTGCGCAAGTTGACGAAGCCATGCGCAACGAACAACTCAACCCCGTTAGGTATCCTTCTTTGTTCACCGTCAAGGCCACCACGTTCAACCGCGATGCGTACCGCAACATTTTGGAAAACCCGGAACTGGACGATGCAGCCCGCAAGCGGATAGAGAACTATAATTCGCTTTCTGGGTATGCCGGGTACGAAAGCAAGACCGGCGAACCGGAAACCATTGTGCCGCAGAAAAACGCGGAGTTGGATGGCACGATTATGTGGGTGCTGGGATTGAACGGCCAGCGCGATTACTATGAAGATGATATTCGGTTTGGATTGCGCGACATTATGACTAAGCGCGAAGTCAGCGATTTCAATGCCGTGTACAATACACAGGGGCGCGATGCCGCAATTCAGTATATTTCCGACATCATGCCCGACCTTATGGAAACATACAACCGAACCGGCACGGTCGCGCAAAAGAACAAACCGGACTATCAGGCGCAGAAGGACACGGCGACCACACAGCAGAAGCAATACGAATCCGACGAGAAGAACGCGCGCATGGCGAAGTACCAAGAGCGCCCGTACTGGCCGGGCTTTACCGAATCCTCACAGCCACTACCGGGCGAAGAAAACGAACTGCTGGCACAGGTGATGATCTCCACGTCGCGCATACTGGACGCGTCGCGCTTGTCCGAGGGCTTTGTTGACCGCGACGTGTTGGCACTCATGTCCGATGCCGAAAAGGGCACGTACTACAATATCAAGCACAATGATGGCAAGGACGCAGCAATTCAATACCTAGACGACATGGCAAGCACGCTGGGTGAACGGTACACTAAGGCGCGCATGGCTGAATCAGCTGAATATGCTGCGACAAACCCTGTGGCCGCAAGCGCGAAGTCTGTGCTGCAGAACATTGCGGGATCCGTCACGGGCGGCTTGACCATCGCCAATTCCCTGTTGACCGGCGAACTTCCGAGCGCCTACTCCCCCGGCTTCTCTCAACAACTCCAAGCGCAGGCGGCACGCGGTGCGGTGTCTGCCGACATGCCCGTATGGGGGCAAAAGGCATACGACATTGGCATGTCCGTGGCTGACAGCGCGGCGGCTGGCGTGTTTGGCCCCGGCATGGGTGCGGCCATCATGGGCACCAGGGCGGCGGCAAGCACTATGCAGGACAGCGCAGAACGTGGGCTTACCTACGATCAGGCAGTCAAGCTGACCATCGTAAACGGTCTTGCCGAGATCTTGACAGAGCGCGTCGAGTTTGGGCGCGTGTTTGGCATGATGGGCGCAGGATTGGGCGCAAAGCAAGCGGCGCTTCGGGTGCTGAAAAACGCATTCTCTGAGTTTGGCGAAGAATCACTGACAGAGTTCATCGACATCATGGCCGACAAGTTGGTAGCTGAGGACAAATCCATCTGGGAAACCAAGCTGTCCGCGTATCAGGCCGAAGGTATGGACGCAGAAACGGCACAAAACCGCGTGATGGGCGATTTCATAGCGCAGATTGGCGAGGCGGGCGTTGCTGGATTTGTGTCCGGTGGGTTCTTGTCTGGCATAACCGCTTCTATCGACGCATATTCTGAAACTGCGAACACTGGCGCAGACATTCGTGAAAACTCTAGCGTTGATGCCCTGATCGCAGAAGGGCTTTCTGTTGACCCGAACAGCAGGGCTTACAAATCAGCGCAACGGCTTCAATCCAATCAATCTGCTGGCCAAGAGGTTTCAGACCGCGCCATTGGAAAGCAATTTAACGCTAATACAAAGGCAATTAAAACTACTAACGCAAGCGCTATTAAGACGCGGCTTGAAGGGCAGACGAACGCCAAGGCCATTGCCGACGCGCTGATCCGCGCAACGGAAGGAAAGGCGCTGGGCAACTCCTATGCGCAACTCATCGCAGAGAACGACGCTGCGCGCGCGTTGCTTGCGGAGATGTCCAACACCGAAGTCGCGGAATCTGTAACCGCGAAAGAAGTACAAGCGATTGCGAAAGGCGCGGCAGGCGGTCAGATTGCTCCCGTGGCCGTTACACGGGCGCAAGGAGCCGCCACGCCCGCGCAGCAGGCACAAACAGCAGCCCAACCCGCACAGGCCGTTAAAACGCCTTTCACAGGCTTTAGCGGCGGTGCGAAAACCATCAGTGCCATTCAAGACGGGCAGCCGGTGACGATTACCGGGGTTTCGTCTACCAACGGCGATACGGTGTTCGTCACGCTGGACAACGGATACACAGCCGACGTATCTGATCTGTCCTTTGCCGACGAGAATACCGCCGCGCTGTACAGCTTCGCCGCAGAGTATGAAGGACAGGCGGCAGCCACGTTCGTCTATGGATTCAGCGGCAGCACTCCCCTATCGGATTATGCCGCTGGATTTCAATACATGTACAAGATGGGCAAAGTCAAAATGCCGTTCGCCCAAGCGTACAAGCAGATGCCGGGCAGTATGACCGAAGCGGAAGCGATGGCAGCACACGCGGCGGGCACAAACGCCGCAGAAAACGCGATGCCCACGCAAGCGGAGCCCGTTGAGGACGTGGCACAGGAAGACGCGCCGAAGTCACAGGCGCCGAAGCCAGAGACGGAAGCAAAAGCTGAGGACAAGCCCGCCGAGAAGAAGTACAAACCCGGTCTTGTGCGCTCGTTCAACTTCAAAACCGCCAACCTGTCGGAAACGAGCAAGATTCAGTTGCGCGTGATCGACGCTTTGGCGAAGCGCGCCGGGATTGCGGTGGTGGTAAGCGATAAGCTGGCCGCCGGCAAGAACGGATACTACAACCACGTCACAAACGAACTGGTCATATCGCTTAATGCGATCGATGGCGGCTATCTGTACGTCGCCGTGCATGAGCTGACCCATTACATTCAGAATAACAACGCGGTCGAGTACGACGTGCTGCGTGAATTTGTGCTGCAAAAGCTGGCCGAGCAACAGGGTTACGATCTGGAAGCGCGGATTAAAGAACTGCAAGCCATATACAAGGCGCAGGTCGATCAGGACTTGACGCGCGACGAGGCTATTGACGAGATCGTGGCCGATGGGTGCGCTTCGATCCTGACCGACGAAACAACCGTCATGGAACTGGTCAAGAAAAACCGCACGCTGGCGCAGAAGATCGCGGATTTCTTCAAAGATTTCTACGAAGAACTGCGTGATATTGTCATGCGCATCAGCGAACGCGGGCACCCGGAAAGCGCCGCGCTTGCGCAGGACGTGGCCGCCGTGCGCGAAATCTATGTCACATGGATGGTTGCGCTTGACAACGCTGTGTTTGATCCGAACGTGAGCGCGGGCGTTGCGGTTGCGCAGGATACCGAAGTTGATGCTGCTGACGATGCGCAGTATTCCGTTGAGCGCGACGCCGAATACATGTCCGCAGTTGAATCTGGCGATATGGACGCGGCGCAGCGGATGGTGGACGAGGCGGCGAAAGCGGCGGGGTACACCGTTAAGGCGTATCATGGGACGCAAAGCGGTGGGTTCACTGTTTTTGATAAAAACCTCGTAACGTGGCAGACTGCATTCTACTTCTCAGACGACAGAAGAGTTTCCGAAACATATGCAGACAGCACCGACAATATAGACCTCAAGGAAGGCGGCAACTTTCAAAGCGGCGTGTATGATGTATACCTTAGCCCGAAAAACATACGCGTTATCGAAGCGGCTAATACAAGTTGGAATCTAGTCGTAGAAAAGACTGGCGAGGCGAAAACGTATTCCGAGTTGACCGAAGAAGATATTGAAAAGTTTGAGGATAAATATTCTCAGGATTGGGACTTGGAAAACTTCGTAGACGAAGATGGAGATGAGCTGCCCGTCTTCGATGTAGATAATTTCATTCTCAATCCTCCCGGCAAAACAAACGATTACATTGATAGCACAAGGCTCGACGGATATGACGGTCTTGTATTCCGTGGAATACGCGACAGCGCAACCCCAGATTTTGTTCCGATCTCGGACGTGTACGCGATGTTTAACCCGGAGAGAATCAAATCCTCCGACCCAGTAACCTACGACGATTCCGGCAACGTGATTCCGCTTTCTCAGCGGTTCAACGCATCGAGCAACGACATCCGATACATGCTCCAAGGCAACACCCCGCTATCCAACCCCGACCTCATCGCGGAGAACGAAACCTTGCGCCAATCCGTTGATCTGCTGCAAAAACAGTTTGAATTGACCAACGGCCCCGTCATGACAAAAGAGCAGTTGACCGGCATGGCGCGTGGCATCGTGAAAGAATACAAGTCCAAATTCGACCCGGACACGCTGGCCGCCAACCTTGCCGCCATATCGCAGTTTGTGCGAAGCGGTGACAATACCGTGAACTGGACGGACGTTTCCGAAGCCACCACGGAGATTGCGCGCGGCGTGTTGGAACAAAGCGCGGATGTGGACGAGCAGAACGAAGAAACCACCAAGGCGCTCAAAACCAAGCTGCGCGAAACCAAGATCAAACTGAACGACGAGCAAAAGGCGCAAATCAAATATTACACCGGCATGGACTATGAACCGTTCCGGCGTAAGTATTTTGGGCGCATTCGCTTTACCGAGGAAGGAACGCCGCTTGATAATCTTTGGGGCGAACTGCAAGGCGAGTGGCCGCACCTGTTTGGAGACGTTACCGCAACCGATGAAGGGCACGTGCTGGTAAATGTGCTGGATTCCCTGCAGCCGATCTACCAGAACCCATACGGCATGGACATGGACAACGCGGCCGCACATCTGGCGCTGCGGATGTTTGACGAATACTTGTCTTTGCCGGCCGCCACCTTTGCCGATGAAATGGATTTGAAGCGCAAAGCCGAGGTTGCCGCGCTGCGCCAGCAATTCAAGGATCGCATGAAGAAGCTGCGCGCGGACAGCAAATCGAAGTACGACGAGCGTCTAAAAGCGCTCAAAGCAGAGGAAGCCGCCAAGCGCAAGGTGCTTTCCGATCAGTTTAAGGAAGCCACAAGCGCCGAATTAAAGGCTAAGCTACGCGACCAATACCGCAAGCTGACCGACAAGCGCAATGCTGACGTTGCGGCGAAGATGGCGTACTACCAGGCGAAGCAAAAGACCGACGCGACGAAGCGCAAGGAATCGGCAGTCGCCCGGAAGTATCGGACGCGGATTGAAGCTACGGCGCGGGAAATGTACGATTACATGACGCGGCCAAGCGATAAAAAGCACGTGCCGCTGTTCATGCGCGACAGCGTTATGACCGTGCTTGAATTGTTGGATTTTGGGCGCACGTTCAAATCTGGCAAACGAAGCGGACAGATTACCAACAAGGGCGTAGACTGGCGCGCCGCTGTTGATGCGCTTAAAAACGAGATCGATAACTACAACAAGGTCAAGGCAGGTCTGTCCAAAGAAAACGCGGACGCATACGCCAACGAATATCTGCTGATCGATCCAGATATGGTGGACACGATCAAGCAGTACGTGGATTCGCTTACCAAAACCGGAACTGTGAATGTTGCCGACATGAACGCCGAACAACTCAAAGCGTTTTACAAGATCATCGGCGGGCTGTGGCACTCGATTAAAAACATAAACCGAACATGGTCTAATGCGCGGTACGAACGCCAATCAGACTTTGGCGACGCGCTGAATAGCGATCTCAAGGCGCTCCGCGACAAGCGTATCAACGGCAAAAACCCGCTTGCCAAACTCGATGGGCTACTGAATTACGACATGCTGGATTCGTACAGCTTTGGCGACCGCATGGGCGCAACAGGTCGGGCGCTGATTGACGAGTTGGACAAAGGCAACCTCAAAAAGATTTCCCGCATGAGAGAAGCTGCCGATTTCACGCAAGGCATGTTTAAGCAGAACGGCATAACCGGCAAAGATGTTCGGAATTGGGCGAAAACTACCCGACAAGTCACGCTTGAAAGCGGCAAGACCGTTACCATGTCGATTTCAAACATGATGGAGGCACACGCGCTTTACCGCAGGCACACGGACGGATACCATTTGCCGCGTGGCGGTATGCGGATTGAAGCGATTGACAAGGGCATTGTCAAAGGCGTTGTCAATCAGGTACAGACGTTCCCGGCCACGCCGACCGATCTTGACAACATATCCAGTCTCTTGACCGGCCGGCAGCGCGCCGTTATGGATGCAATGCAGGATTATTTGAGCACTACAGTTGCGCAATGGGGTAACGAAACCTCGATGCTGCTGTATGGTTATGAGAAGTACACCGAGGATCATTATTGGCCGTATCGTTCTGATCCAAACTACATGCGATCCCAGCAGCCCAAGAAAACCGGGCTTATAAACGGCATCCTCAATGCCGGGTTTACAAACCCGCTCGTGCAAGGCGCAAGTAATCCAATCTATGTTGGCGATGCGTTTCAGACGTTTGTTAATCACATCATCGAAATGGCATCCTATAATGGTCTGGCCGCGCCGATGGAAGATGCTTTGCGCGTGTACAATTACGTCGAGCGGATTGAAAACGCAGATGGAACCATGCGCAACGGCACAAGCGTAAAAGAACAGATCGAACGCACCATGGGCGTTCGTGGCAAGGCATACTTTGAAAAGCTGATTGAGGACATAAACGGGACTTCAACCGGCGCATATGAAGCGGAGATCAGCAGCGCGCTATTAAGCATGGCAAAGGGCGGCATGGTCATGTGGCGCGCGCGCGTGGTGATCCAGCAGCCCACGGCTTTGATGCGTGCAACCGCCATGATAAGCCCGAAATATCTTGCTGCCGCTGTGATCAAAAAGCACTCCATTGCCGAAATGCAGAAGTACGCGCCGATTGCCTGGTGGAAAGCGCAAGGCGGGTACGATACCAGCGTTGGGCGCAGTATGCGTAGCGTGATCTTAGGCGACCAGAACGTGCAAGACAAATGGGGCGAAGTAGGGTTTTGGGCGGCGGCACGCGCCGACGATGTAACGTGGTCACATCTTTGGGAAGCCGTTAAACTGGAAGTTGCGCACGAAAACCCGGCGCTCAACAAGCTATCAAGCGAGTTTTTAGACAAAGCATCTGAACGGTTTACGGACATTGTAAACCGGACGCAGGTGGTTGATTCCGTTATGCATCGAAGCCAGATTATGCGTAGCGAAAACGGATTTGCAAAGATGGCGACAATGTTCATGTCCGAGCCGACCAAGGCGTATAATCTCGCCCGGTCTGCATTCTCTGACGTTGCGAACAAGAACAGCAAGACCGCGCGGCGCAGGCTGGCGCGCGCTACTTACGCGCTGGCCGTTACATCGCTTACAAACGCCATTGTGCTGGGCCTGTATGACGCATGGCGCAAGCGCGACAAGGACGAAACATTTTGGGAATCGTTCTTAACCGAGTTTATGGGTTGGGACAAGTCCAAGATGACCATGGATGCATTCTTGTCAAATCCGATGAACTGGGGCGGGAACTTAGGCGACGAACTAAGCCCGCTCAGGTATATTCCGTATGGCCGTGATATTCTCTCCATGATGCAAGGCTTTGATATGGAGCGTACCGACATGGCGCTTATCGGCGACATGAAAACCGCCATTGACAACACGGTCAAGTATTTTGATGGAACCTCCAAATACACGCCGTACAAGGTGTTTAGCGATCTGACAAAGACGGTATCGCCGTTTGTCGGGTTCCCCGTTTCCGGTCTGCTGACCACTGGCGAGGACGTTGTAAACGGCATAGCGCCCGGCACAATCCAAACCAAGCGCGACACCGCAAGTGCAACCACGACCTACCAGAAGATGTACGACATGATTTTGTCGGGCGACAAGGCCGGGGTTTCCAAGACCAGAACCGACATTCGCACGATCAGCAAAAACGCAGACCTTGCCGCAAAAAAGTACAACGTGTACGGCTTTGCCATGAAGTCGGACGCCGAAATCGACAAGGGCATCGCCGCCATACTTTCCACCAGCGACACCCGCATTGCCGACATGTACGCCGCGTTCAAGACAAACGACGCATCCGGGCTGGCACGCATTCGGAGCGAAGTTATGAAAGCTGGGTTCACAAAAGATATGGTGGATCAGGCGCTTGTGATCTATCGCAATGCACAGACCGAAACCGCCGCCAGCACGGACTTAACCAAGACGTTAAGCGCCCGGTTGTACTCAAACGATGATCTGTTCGCCGCTATCCGGTCTGGCAAGTCAGCGTCCGTCTCCATGATCTACAAGGAAATGCTGGCCGACAGTAGCGCCGCCGATCCCGAAGCGTCGATTCGCAGTAGCGCGGTATCCGAGTTCAAGCCCGAGTATGTCAAGCTGTACGATGCCGGGAGTACGGCAAAGATGGAGACGCTTAAAAAGACTTTGGTCGGTACATTCGGCGTGACGGAAGATCAGATATTCGAATGGCTGTACACAAGTCGATATACAAAAATCAAAGAATCCATCGAAAGCGGCGACGTCGAGGCGGCGCAGAAATACGTTGCTCAGGCGCGGACGGAGTTTGACCGATACGACAGCAGCATCGCAAGCAGCGTTACCAGCAAGTTTAAGCCGCTGTACGTGGAATTGATTAACGCCGGGCGAACCGACGAAGCGCAAGCGTTGGCGTCTATGCTTTCTTCGTTGGGGTTGAAATACAAGAACGGCGGCAATATGTACAACTCGAACACGTTCAAGGATTGGCTCAAGTAATCGCAAAATTAATATTGCGTGAATTGCTTGCATACGTTATCCTAGAAATCCTATAATGTAGGTGGGAATATCCCTGACACTTCGGAAAGACGATGTATGACACTTCGGAAAGACGATGTATGACGGTGGGAAAGACCACGGGAGGAACCATGAATACGATTTATAACCTTACCCTGAGTATGTTTGACGGTGGCGCTGGTGCAGGCGCAGGAGCGGCAGGAGCCGCAGCGACCGGAACAGCATCACCCGCAGGCGAAGGGGCCGCACCCGATGCGGCGGCACCCAAGACAGGGAAGGAAGAAGCTAAGATTGTTTACGGCAAAGCGCCCGACGAACCGGCCCCGGTACAAGCCGCAGAGCCAATGGAAGCGCAAGCCGAACCCGAAGCGGTAGACCCCGATGCGGAGTTTGACCAGCTTATTGCAGGCAAACATAAAGACCAGTTCAGCAAGAAGATAGAAGCGATCATCAACAAGCGCTTCAAAGACTACAAGGCGCTTGAGAACAAGGTTACGAAGTTGACACCTTCCATGAAACTGCTTGCTGAAAGGTACAAAGTCGATCCTGAAAACGACGACGCATTGGCTACCGCCATTCAGAACGACGATTCCTTTTACGAGGACGCCGCCATACAGTCTGGCATGACCGTCGAAGCGTACAAAGAGGTTCAGCGCGCGAAGCGGTACAACGAACAGTACGAGGCGGCAGAAGCGCAACGTCTGAAAAAAGAGCACATGGAAGCCGCGATTCAAAAGCAGGTCGAGGATGCGAAGCAGCTAAAGCAGACCTACCCCAAATTCGACCTTAAAACGGAACTGGCGAATCCTGCGTTTATGCAACTGGTGCATCCCGACAACCCTTATGCGTTGGACGTTGCTACAGCGTACAAGGTGGTACACCACGACGACATGCAGAAAGAAACGATTCAATATACCGCACAGCGCGCGCAGAAGGAAACTGCTGACGACATCCGGGCGCGAGGACAGCGCCCCGCAGAAAACGGATTGGGCGGGCAGGCCGCCGCTGTGATTCGCAAGGCCGATCCGAACACATGGACACGGCAGGACCGCGACGAAGTTGAAAAGCGCATAATGCGCGGCGAGACAATCAGATAGCCCAAAAGGCTGGAGGTACACGCATGATTGAGATTTACGGATTGAATCTCCAGATGTTTGCGGACGCAAGCATTCAGACCACTTTGCTTTCCGGGCTTTCCGCAGAGCAAAAGACCTACTATGAGAAACGCCTGATCGACCACGCGGAACCGGAATTGGTTCACAACCAGTTCGGCATGAAAAAGGCCATTCCGCAGGGTTCCGGCAAGACCATCGAGTTTCGTTATTTCTCCCCGCTTGCCAAGAAAACGGCAGCGTTGACCGAAGGTGTTGTGCCCGATGGCGACAACATGACGGTAAACGCAATTACCGCGACTGCCTTGCAGTACGGCAATTACGTTACCTCGTCTGACCTGATTGAAATGACCGCCTATGACCCATGGGTGTTGCAGGTTACCAGAGAGCTTGCTTCGCAGGCTGGCCGGTCTATCGACACGCTTACCCGCGACGTTATCAACGGCGGCAGCCAGGTAATGTATGCGCCTTATGTGTCCGGCGAAACCATTACGGCCACCGCTGACCGCAGCGAGATTACGGCCAACTCCAAGCTCACGTTGACCGAGATTTTCGAAGCGGTTGCCGAGCTTCGCACCTTGAACGCCAAGATGATTGACGGTGGCCTTGTCGCCATCATTCACCCGTTTACGGAAATGGATTTGATGCTTTCGGACGATTGGAAGGAAGCCGTTAAATACCAGACCGCGAACAAGATTTATCAGGGCGAGATCGGCATGATCGGCGGCGTGCGGTTTGTGCGCTCCACCGAAGCCAAGGTGATTGCCCCGTCCGCGATCTGCGGCGTGCTGTCGAACCGGCTTTCGCTGAAAACCGCGCTGGATGCTTCTCCCGGCAGCGTGGACATTTACCCTACCACCGCTATTGCTACTGCTGACGCGGCGACCATCACGGCGGCTATCTCCGCTGGCGCTGTGTACACGCTTTATGTCGGCGGCACTGAGGGCACGGTTGCCAGTGTCACGGCGGGCGCGGCTGGCACCTGCAAGATTACCTTAACCGAAGCCATTACCAGCAAGTCAGTTGGCGCGGTCATCTGCGGCCCCGACGCGGGCGCGGACGGTTCCGCAGTATTCATGACGATGGTGTTGGGCGCGGATGCCTATGGTGTTATCGAGATCAGCGGCGGCGGCTTACAGCATATCGTGAAGCCGCGCGGTAGCGCCGGCACGGCTGACCCGCTAGATCAGATTTCCACGGTCGGCTGGAAAACCACCCACGTTGCCAAGCGCCTTGTCGAGGAATACATGATGCGCGTCGAGCACGGCACCAGCAAGTCGGCCACCGTGCAAAGTAACTAACACGATTGATGCGGCGGGCCCTTAACCGGGCCCGCTAGAATGGGAGGGCAGCATGGCTAAGGTTACCACTGAACCGAATCGAAGTGCAGCGGACGCGCACCTTGAAATGATTACCGCGCTCAGAGCAAAAAGGCCGGAAACCAAACGAATGGAGATTCCCAGCACCGAATCGCAAGAGGGCAACAGCTTTTTCGTGTCGGTCAACGGGCGCAGGTTTTTGGTTCCCTATGATACCCAGGTCGATCTTCCGTATGAGGTTGCAAAGGTGATTGAGGAATCCCGCGCATCCGACAAGGCGGTGACCGCAAGGCGGCGCAAGCTGGCCGGGCAACTCAACGACACGGCCCGAAAGCTCTTGCAGATTTAATAACACGACCATTCATCAGGCGGCGCGACAACATAAGTCAGCCGCCTGTTTTTCACAGGAGGGCATATGACAATCGCATTGGCAATCTCCGAAACGGATGCCCTAAAACCCAACCAGTATACTACTGCCCAAAAGATCAAGTGGCTCTCCGAACTTGATCTGAAAATTAAGTTGGAAATCATCAACGCGCACGAAGGGTACGAAACCATCCCGGACTTAGGGCTTGACGATGACGGTGAGCAAATTCCGTTCGTCGGGTACACAGACGCAACCGACACGTCAACCGTGTTGCTGGCTCCCGATCCGTATTCCATCATTTATAGCCATTGGCTGTGCGCAAAGATTGACTACTACAACAACGAGATCACCCGGTACAATAACACGGTCATGATGTATAACACCGCGCTCCAAGAATATTCCGCGTGGTACAACCGCACCGTTTTACCGCGTCAACCAAACACCATTTACGTATAGCGAGGGCAAAGATATGTTTCTGCCCACATTGGACGAAGCCCAAAAAACCCGTGATTACAACATGGAGTTTAAGGGCTATAACCACAATCTGTATGTCAAGAACGGCCAGTTCTACGACATGCAGAACCTCACATCCAAATACTATCCCGCTTTGGCTCCGCGTTCTCGCCGTGGTAAGATACGGCAGTTGACGAAGCCCAACGGGTTATTTGCCAAGAACAAGCTATGCTGGGTGGACGGAACGAATTTCTACTACAACAACGCCATCATTGGCACGGTGGCCGACAGCGTCAAGCAGTTCGTGGGCATGGGCGCTTATATCCTGATCTTCCCGGACAAGAAGCTATTCAACACATCCACGCTTGCGCTTACGAGCCTTGTAGCGACGTTTACGGCGGCTGTAGATGCTACCGTTACTTATGCCTTATCCAAGGTCGATGCAAGTGCCTACGGCTCGTACACGGCCTCTGACGCGGCTCCTGAATCGCCCACGAACGGCCAACTATGGGTTGACACAAGCGTTACCCCAAACGTGTTGAAGTCGTACAGCACCACCTCCGCATTGTGGGTATCGGTTCCGACCACTTATATCAAGATCGGTGCAACCGGCATTGGTACGCCGTTCACCGAGGGCGACAGCGTGACCATTACCGGATCGACCGTAACTGATTTGAACGCGACTGGCGTTATCGTGGACAAGGGTACGGACTACATCGTTATGACCGGCATCCTGACCGCCGCCGCCTCTCAAACAGGTAGCCTGGTGGTGCAGCGCAAGGTTCCCGACATGGATTTTGTGACCGAATGCAATAACCGGCTGTGGGGCTGCTCATCCACAAACCATGAGGTATACGCCTGCAAGCTGGGCGATCCGACCAACTGGTACACTTATACCACGTTGGCCGACGCGTCGTTTGCGGCCACCATTGGATCGGACGGAGATTTTACTGGGGCGTATACGCATCGTAGTACGGTATACTTCTTCAAAGAGGATAGCGTACATCAGGTTATGGGCGTAAAGCCGCCGTTCTCCATCGATGAGGTTAAGGTACGCGGCGTACAAAAGGGAAGCGAAAAATCCCTTGCGCTGCTGAACGAAACCTTGTTCTACAAAGCGCGTACCGGCATCTGTGCATTTGATGGCTCTGAGCCGTTCGACGTTTCGCGCGAGTTGGGCACCGGGCGTTATGACAACGCTGTGGCAGGCGCGTATGATGGGCGCTACTATGTGTCCATGCAGGATGAATCCGACGCATGGCATCTATTTGTGTTTGATGAAGCTGCAGGCATGTGGCACCGAGAGGACGCGACGCACGCGTTATATTTTGCCTATCTGGATGGCGAAATGTACTATGTGGATTCTGCGGGCTGGCTGTGGACGATTGGCGGCACGCTCACAGCGTATACCGCAACGCCAGACGTTGCCACACAAGAAGCGGCGGTAAGTTGGATCGCAGAGACGGGCGACATTGGCATGGAACTGCCGGATCACAAGTATGTGACCAAGATTCAATTGCGCGTGTCCATCGACACCAGCGCAACCATGAAAGCGTATGTGCAATACGATTCGTCCGGTACGTGGGTAGAGAAGGGCAGCATGACCGCTACGTCACGGAAATCCATCACGTTCCAGATCACTCCGCAACGATGCGACCATATGAAGATCAAGCTGACGGGCACGGGCGGGTTCCGCTTGTACGCGATTAGCAAGGTTGTTGAGCAAGGGAGTGAAATGTAATGGCGTTTCTTCGAATTGATCTCCCGGCTTTTGACGAAGCAGACGATGCCAAGATGCGCCGCCAGATCAAGAGCTATTTGGCACAGCTTGAAAAACAACTTAAATATACGCTGGCGAATCTGGACGGAGATAACCTTTCGGATACATACGCCGATTTTGTCAACAGCAAAGTCAGCAGCGCGGACTACGAATCACGCATTCAGCAGACCGCGGAACAAATCGCGTTGAAGGTAACGCAAACAAGCTATGATGGCGAAAAGGTATACATTGGCACGTCCGCGCCATCTTTGCCCATAGCGGGCATGAAGTGGATCGATACCAGCGTATCGCCTGCGCTACTCAAGTATTGGGACGCGTCGCTTGATACGCCTGCGTGGGTATCCGCTGGCGCTGATACGGTGAATGCTGTGTCGGTGTTGATAAACGTCACGGACGGTTTGAAGGTAACGCAACAGCTATCCGGACAGTCAATATACACTTACTTTAAAGCAAACGCCACAAAATTTGGGCTATATCTTTTGTCAGACGATACGCCGATTGCGGAAGCTGGGTATGAGGATGGCGTAGGGTACTTTGCGGTCACGCGGATTAAGGACCCGCAGGTTGACAACGACATGCACGTTGAAGTATTTGCTGAATCCGCAGGTGACGACACCATAGGATTGAAGTTTGTTCATACCATCGACGGAACCGGATACGAGCGCGGGCGCATCGGCTATGTTGCCGATACCGAAACCACCAGCTATATGTTCTTGAAGTACTGGGGCGCGTTTGTTGGGTTGGGCTATGGCGGCGACGGTAGCGGCGCGTCGTTGCATGGTGAGAACGACACGAATTATGCCGGGGTACACATGGAGGGCGGCGCTGAGGGCGTTGACGGTGCGGAGTTTACCGCATACCACAAGGACTTTCCCGCTATGCCCGTTACCATCACGCTTGTTCCGGCGACGGTGGTTGACGATGCTGTTAGCGACACGGGAAAGATATTGCTTGACGCATATGGCGACACTTCCAGCAAAGACGGGTATGTACATGTGTGGGCACAGCAGAGTACCGGACGTGGCACGATTGAAACGAAAGGCATTATCAGGCCGTGGGCGACCGCTACAGACCAGCTGGGGTATGATGGCCGACGATACATCTGCATTTACCTGACCACCAGCCCGAACGTATCATCCGACGAACGCTTAAAGCGCGACATAGCCGACATTGACGGAGCCAAGACTTTGGTCTTGAATCTTAAACCGAAACAGTATAGACTAAAGTCGGAACCGGACGATGCGCCGCTGCACATGGGGTTTGTGCATCGTGAAGTTGTAGACGCGCTGAAACTGGCCGGCATGGGCGCTATGGCCGTGGCACACACCGGCGACGATGGCATGGGATCGCTGGTCTACGAGGAATTCATTGCCGCACAGACCGCGATGATACAGGCGCAGCAGCAGCAAATCGAAGCGCTCATGGCGCGCGTGGAAGCACTGGAAGCACGATAGGAGGAACCACAATGAAGTACACCATCATCAGGGCAACCAAAGGCGGCAGTCCTGTCACCATGACGAGCGGCGTCGCTTCGAACACTTCGGACAAAGAGATTGTTATGCTTGTTGAGTTGGAGGGCGCGGAAACATATGCCGGAATACTGTCCAGTTTGCCGCCGTGCCAACCCGGAAGCACGGTTTACAGCACGGAATACTTCACCGACCCAACCGACGCCGCAGCGTTTACCGCAATGAAGAAGCCGTCCGGCACGTGGTCGTACGCATAGGAGGAAGCTATGAACGAGTTTGGAATTGACCACATCACTTTAGGCGCGGCCAACGCCGCGATGCTGAAAAAGACCGCCGCGATTGACGCGACGGTGGCCGGACATACTTCGCAATTGGCAGATATTGCGACGAATTATACAAAAGTATCCGATATTGTGTACCCGCTGTACATATGCCACAGAGGCGGAGCGTGCAATATTTATCCAGAAAATACAATGTCATGCTATAAAATAAATGACGGGTACAGCGACCTGCCGCTAAAATATGACATTAGGAAAACGCTTGATAGTCAGTATGTGATATGTCACGACAGCATAGTGGACACCACATCAAACGGAACGGGCACAATCGCAAGCAAGACGCTTGAACAGCTGAAACTGCTTGACTTTGGTGCGTGGAAAAACGCCGCATTTACTGGTGAGAAAGTACCAACAGTCGATGAAGTGATAACTTTTCTGGGGAAAAGAAAAATACACTTCGCTGATGTCAAAGAGGATGCCGCAGCAGTGGCCATCGCTCAAAAGATAATCAACGCAGGGCTGATTGAGTATGTTGTTCTTTGTGTCCAGTATAGCAGTTTTTCAATCGTTGACACAATCAAAGCGATTGACAGCAGGTTTCATATCATGGCCAATTACTATGAAGGCAACCCGTTAACAAACGCTATATCTACGGCGGTAGAGAAGGGGATATCGTTTATAAATGTGCCGCGATCCGTGGCCACAGCTCAATTCGCCGCAGACTGTGCCGCCGTCGGGATAAGACCTGTCGTGTACTATATGCGAAGCCAGTACGAAGCGGCTAAATATGTTGCGCTCGGCTATGACGGGCTGATGTGTAAAAATCCTGCGTATATAGCCGGAAAATACAATTCCGTCATGACGCGTCCCTGGACGCTTGACTTATCTTCTGGACTGTTCGGTCAGGAAATGATTTATCTAGAAGATGTCGGAGCGCCGATTACTGTCACGATGGCTGACGGCGCGCTTGAAAGCCTCAATACGACGGGTACACCCAGAGTCATGGTGGGTTCCCCTGTAATTACGGGCAACTGTAAGCTGCTATTTACCATCACGCCTAAAGCATTTAACGCCGACGCGTCTCGATATATCGGCATACAACTAATGACCCAAGATGAAGCTTCATCAGTTTTCGACCCGATGGAAACCGAAAAAAATGGATATATGTTCATGTGGACTCGCGACGGCACCATGCGAATACTGAAAGGTCTTTCGGGGCAAACAAGATCGTTCATAGCGGAACAAACAGGAACTGGGGCAATGGAACAAGATGTTGCTGTCAATTTTGAGGTCACGCTTGGTACAACAACCGTTACATTCAAGCGATTGGATACAGGCACAACGCTCACTGCAAACGATGCAACATTCAGAACCGGTCTGCATTTTGGAATCTATTGGTCACAAAACCAAAGCGCTGTTAGTGCAATAAGTGTCACAAATTCATAATAAACCGTAGGTTCGCAATAGATGTGAATTGCGTACCTACTTCACCCCACTAAAGCCCACGAAATACAGGAGGTGCTTCCATGTCCACGATCCTGATTAACATCAACACCAGAGTGCGCGGCGACCACAAGCCAAACCTCTCCTACGAACGATTTGACGAGTTCACCTATGGCGGTATCCAGTACGTCGCCATCGCTCCTATGCCCGCCGGTATTAGCCCCATGAACCGCGACTACTGCCGCACGCGGGACGAAATGCAAGTCGAGGACGATTGGAAGTCCGGCATCGAGGAAGACGTTGCCGATTTGGTGCTGGAAGATGCCGACATCCGCACCGACTTTGCAACCGCTGATGGTGTTGTGTCTGCCGCGCTGAATACCAAGATCACCGAAAAGACCGGGTACGGCGTGAAGAGCGGCCTTGTGGTGGCCGCGCAGGATACGCCTGATATGACGGTGAAGGTATCCAGTGGCATATCCTACAGCGTAACCGGCGAACGCCATCCGCATGATGCTGTCGCGTCCATCACGATCACGCCCGACCCTACCGCTGCCCGTGTTGATATCGTATACGATTCTCCCGCTGGCGTGATAACCTATCTGGAATGCGCCCCGGCCACGACCCCGGTCGCCGGAGAGAAAGACTTTACCATCGCCACAAACGCGGTGGCTACCGATACGTTGACCATCGGCGGCGTGGAATTTACCGCCGTTGCGTCGGAACCGACCGCTGTCCAGTTTGTGCCCGGCGTGGATGCTGCGGCGACGGCTGCGGTGCTGGCCCCGATTCTGGCCGCCAATGCGACCATTGCCGCGCTGTATGATGTGGCTGTGGTTGGCGCGGTTATCACTCTGGCCGAGAAAGCTGCTGGCATGGGCAGCACGCCCGCCGATGCGTCGTTTACTGGTACGCTTGTGGTGACGAATGGGGCGGCTACAACCAGCGCCGCTGCTACCTATCCAGCTGCGGCTACGCTGCCCTCTGGCGGCTTCCTGCTGGCTCACGTCGCGGTTGCAGCAGATGCCACGACGATTGGAAGCGCGAACATCACCGATAAGCGGGTTATGCTGGACGCGATTCGCACGGCTGCCACGGCTCCGACCGCAACGCCGACCAAAGTCGGTGAAACGGTTGTGGTTGATGATGGCACTGTGTACTTTTCGGTCGGCACATCCAGCGCCGCCGACTGGAAGCAAATTACGTTCGTTGCTGAATAACGGAGGGATTACATGGCTACCAAAATCAAAGCGGCGGGGTTGGTCGACTGGCTGGCTCCGCACGCTGATTCCAACGCTCCCGAAGGACAATGGGGCTATATCATGGGCGGGAAAGGGCAGTCTCCCAAAACTCTGTCGAGCTGGTATTTCAACCAATACCAAGGCAAGGCCGCAGAATACGCCAAGGCGTTGTATTGGCGCGAACACGCCGAACGGGTGCTTGACTGCAACGGCGCGGCTGAGGGTTATTATGAGCTGATTACCGGCGTTGACATCAACACCAAAGCGCGGTCAAACTTTGCTATCTGGTGCGCTGGGAACAACGGCAGGAGCATGGCGAAGTTGCCCAAGGTCAAGGGCGCGGCGGTGTTCGTCGACAGCGCAAGCGCGGGATATATCACACATGTAGGTTTCTTGGAGAAGCCGGTCAAGGACAGCGCGCCCAACGGTGATTGGTGGGTGCTGGAAGCGCGCGGCGTGCTGTATGGGCTTGTGCGCACAAAGCTATCCGCTCGTCCGTGGAATTGCTGGGGGTTGATGACTAAATACTTTAATTATGAAGCATACGCCGCGCCAGTATACAAGCTGGGTCAACGATTACTCGAACTTAACATGACCGGCGACGATGTGGAAGAACTTCAAACCGCCCTGATCTCGCTGGGGTTCTCCTGCGGATCATGGGGCGCGGACAGCGATTTCGGCCCCGCAACAGATGCGGCCATGCGCGCGTTTCAATCGGCGCACAAGCTGGTTGTTGATGGGCAATACGGCCCGAAGTCACACGCTGCGCTTGTGGTCGCCGTAGAGGCTCAGGAAGCCCATCCCGCCCTAACCTATACGTATACACTAACCACGCCCGACAAAGCCCTTCTTGACGCTCTCAAGGCCGCACACGGCGGCACAATCATATCCAACTAAACGCGCTTCATATCTTATCCGACATAAACCGGCACGGCATTCGCTGTGTCGGCATTTTTATCTGGAAAATATTTGAAGTGATAGCAAAATATTGGTTGACATGTGGTAAATTATGGTATATAATACGCACATGGAGCACGAACAAAGGCGAAAGGGTGGTGAAGATGCTAAAGACTTTCAAGTTAACGATGAAGAATGGCAGCGTTGCGTTCATCGAGGCCAAGACGTTGGAGGTGGCAACGCTGGCATTCCAAATGTACAACGGGCAGCGGGTGGTTGATTGCAGGGAATGCCGAATGAAGGTTGCGGTGTTGTGTGAGTTTTCTGGTATAGTACGCGACGCATTCACGGCATGCGGCCATGATGCCACTTCGTATGACCTGCTGGAAAGCGAAGCGCCGGGCCAACACATTCAGGGCGACGTCGTGGCGCTGGGCGCGGATCACTTTGCACAATACGATTTGTTAATCTGTCACCCGCCATGCACGCATCTTGCGGTGTCTGGCGCACGCTGGTTCAATAACAAGCAGCAGGAACAAGCCGATGCATTGGATTTTGTGCGATGGTTGATGGCGCTTCCGTGTGACAAAATCGCTATCGAGAATCCGGTATCCATCATATCCAGTCAGATTCGCAAGCCAGACCAGATCATTCAGCCGTGGCAGTTTGGACACGGAGAAACCAAAGCGACATGCTTATGGTTGAAGGGACTTCCAGCGTTAACACCAACGAATATTGTTGACGGCCGATCTGACCGCATACACCAGATGCCGCCAAGCCCGAACAGGTGGCGCGAACGTAGCCGGACATACTCAGGAATCGCGGACGCAATGGCGCGGCAATGGGGGTAAGGTGGTCGCTGATGTAGCACAAGCTGAGGAAGAAGGTGCCCAGGACAAGTGATAACAGTCATCGTTACCAAACAAGAGGCGTGGGAGGTTGCGGAGTTTGCTAACACTGAGAACCACACGCTTGCGCGGAACCTGACACGCGAAGCCCGTCGTGTAATTGATGCTCTATCGCAAAGCGATCGAACCCGGATTGAGTTTTCAAGGGTAGATTCCAAATATTACGCGACGCTGTATGCACGTCACGACAGCCGGGATATTCGAATCATGGATGTTAGACCGCGGGTAGCGCGGCATTGGGCGGAGGACAAAGGGATTTTCCCGAAAGGCGCGCCTTGCCAGGTCCATAACGCCGCGTGGAAGCCAGCAGACGACCAGAAATTGATTGACATGATTCATTCTGGGCTGCGATGGCCGGAGATCGCGCCGAAGTTTACAGAACGAAGCGAGAACAGCTTGCATGACCGGGCAATGGTCTTGAAGAAGCAGGGGCGTTTGAAATGGTATCCCAAAAATTCGCGCGGAATGAACGCGCCGCAAGTTGTCCACAAGATGTGCGGCAACTGCAAATCGTTTAAGGTAGACACGAAGCGCACGCAGACAGACCGATTCTTGTGCAAGGTTTTGATGGGCACATGTTCTACGACCGGGGAGCGGCGCGACCGCTGCGACTGGTGCAATGCGAAAAATAGGAGGGGTCAAACGTGAATTTAGTGCTTTACAAGTTTTCCGAGCGCAAACCCGAACGCGCGGGCATGTATCTGTGTGGCGTCATTCATGGCGAAGGACCCGACGCGCGCGTTACGTGGTATGACCTGCCGTACTCGCTTAAGTATCAAGTATTCAATGCTTACGATTCGCTTGATGAAGCTCTTGTAGCTAAAAATCATATCGACGTTGCCTGCTGGTGTGAAACGCCTCGGATGATTTCTGACATAATCGTGGCCGACGCACAATGACCCGCCCGTACTGCCGCCGCCCGCCGCTGATTGACTGGTGGATTGTTGCCAAGGTACTGATCGTGGCCGCCGTGATGGTGGCGGTCGGACGAATGAATTAGGAGGGTACAAATGGACAAGACAAACCGAGTGATACCGATCACCGCGCATGGCATTGAGGTGATGGACGCCAACTACGTTGCTACGATCCTGTGGGAACAGGAACAGGAAATCGAGCGGTTGACCGCCGAGGTTAAGCGGCTGGATGGCAAGGCAGAGAAGCCGGGGAATCGCGTGTTGACGCCGAGCGAGGTGCGAGCGTCGGCAAAAGGGTGTGAGCGTTTTATAGAGTGGCGCTTTAAGCCTGAGTTTAATGGGTTTTATGTTTATGATTTGGTGTTTCAAGGCCAAGGGGCAGCGCGTGGGTTGATTTGTGATTTTGCGTGCGTTGATCGGGGCGTTGCGCGCGTCTGGTCAAACAGAAAGCCCACCGCCGAAGAATCTGCCGCCGTGCCGTGGAAGGAGTGCGCCGATGCATGACATAAACACGATGATTGACGACATGGTACAAAGCGGTAAAACCGTGCAGGGCATTGCCGATGCAGTACGCGCCGAATCCATGACGACAATGGAACTCGAAGCCGTACACGCAGAGCGGCGCAGGCAGGACGCCAAGTGGGGCGCAAACAGCATGGACGGGAAACCGCTTTACGAGTGGTGCGCAATCGCTGGCGAGGAATACGGGGAGTGGTGCCAAGCTATCAATGAGCCGCTCGATTCGCCGCGCGGTGGGTATGAGAACATGCGCAATGAAGCCATTCAGGTTGCTGCCGTGATGGTGCGATTTCTCGAATGTCTTGACCGACAGGTGATAAAGGAGAATCACAAATGAAGCGATTGAATCGGTTTGTGTGCCGGTTATTTGGCTGCTCGTTCCAACTCGACCGTAACCATCGGACAAAGTGTGGGTGGACGTATTACGGTCATTGCCGCAGGTGTGGCAGGTTTATGGAGCGCAACTTCGACCACATCAAGGCGGCGAAGGAGGCTTGCAAATGAAAGTTGAGTTGTGCGTCAGCCGAATCCAGAACTCCAATCGTTACCAGCATGTGATGCTTGTTTGCCAATACTGCGGGGCACAGGGCAGCATCTACGAAGGGCGCGGGGTTACTCGCTCCCAGGCCAAACATGACGCATACGAAACGAAGTGCAGCCGGTGCCACGAAAGCACGGCGGCGCGAGAAGAACGGAAGCGGAGGAACAGCGCATGAAGGAACCTAACACACCCGATCCCAAGCCCACGCCGGTCAAGCGCGATCACAGCGCATTTGTGGCGCAGTACAGCGCGGCGGTTAAGAAGCGCAAGACCGCCCGGAACAAGCGCATTAAGGTTGACGCAGATCAATGCCAGCGCGACGCGCACTATCGGTTGTCAGGGTTTGGACAGTCCGGCACACAGAGGAAAGTGAGGGGTAAGGCGGTATGAGCGATCTGAACGAAAGGGTTTCCATTCTGGAAGATGTACGGGATGGCGTTTCCGTGGCGCTGGACGAGGTAAACAAAGCGCCATCGGATGTGAAGGAGCTGGACATTCTTGCCTATGCCGATGTGATCGCCGGATTGGTGGCCGCGAAATCCACTCTCGAACGGCTGTGCAAGATGGCGCAGTATGACGCGAATCAGGCGAACAGGGCAGAGGACGAGCGGGAAAGGCGCGGGTTTGAGAGGGAGGCGCTATAATGCAAGCAATAACCGCGTTTGATACGCGCGACAAGACCCGCGAGGAATGGTTGGCGGCGCGTCGGAGGGGGATTGGCGGTTCGGATGCCGCCGCGATCATGGGCGTAAACTCCTACGAATCTCCGCTGGCGGTATACATGGACAAGCTGGGACTTGCGCCGGAGAAAGACGAAACAGAAGCCATGCGACAAGGCCGCGATCTTGAACAGTATGTTGCGGATCGGTTTGTGGAATCTACCGGAAAGAAAGTACGCCGCTGCAATCGAATTCTGAAACACCCGGAGTACGAATGGATGCTGGGCAACATCGACCGCGATATTGTGGGAGAGAACGCAGGGCTAGAGTGCAAGACAACCAGCGTTTTGAACAAGACCGCGTTCGATCAAGGCGACATACCGGCTACGTACTACTGGCAATGTACGCACTACATGGCCGTGACCGGCGCGTCTAAGTGGTATTTGGCGGTGCTGGTGCTGAACAAGGCGCTGCATATCTTCGAGATCGAGCGCGACGAAAACGCAATCATGACGCTGGTGGCCGCAGAGGAGTCGTTCTGGCGCGATTATGTGCTGGCGCAGGTGCCGCCAATGCCATCCGGGTTGGAGTGCGATGACGCGCTGGTGGATTTGATACCGGGCGACAAGCTGCCGGGGGATGTGGTGGACTTGTCAGAGCACGACGCGCGGATCACATCGCTAAAGGCCGTAGAAGCCGATATGAGCGCATTAAAGAAACAGGCTGACGCTATGAAGCAGACGCTTGCCATGACGCTGGGAGCCGCCACAGAAGGCCGCACGACGCACTACAGGGTTACGTACAGGCCGCAAGTGCGTAGGAACATTGACGCCGACCGTCTGCGCGATGAATTACCAAACATCGCCGCAGAATACGCAAAGGAAATCAAAAGCAGACCCATGAGAATAACGGAGGTTAAGAGCAATGGCTGAATTACAGAAGCCAAGGAACACCCGCCAGATGGCGACGCAGGCAACGAGCGCGCCTGCCACGCAGGAAGCGCCTAAGCAGACCATGACCACGCTTATGAACGCCATGTTGGATGGCGAGGGATACCGCCGCCGCTTCGATGACCTGTTAGGCAAGCGCACACCGCAGTTTGTAAGCAGCATTATCAGCATCGTGAACGCTTCACCGGAACTGCAACGGGCGTTCCGTGAATCTCCAATCACGCTGATTCAAGCGGCGCTTACCGCTGCAACGTTTGATCTTCCCATTACTCCGTCGCTTGGATATGCCTACATCGTGCCGTTTAACAACAGCAAGAAGCTGCCGAACGGCACATGGGAGAAGCGCGCGGAAGCGACGTTCATATTGGGATACAAGGGCATGAACCAGCTGGCTTTGCGCACCGGGGCATACAAGACGATCAACGTCGTGGAGATACGGGAAGGTGAGCTGAAAAGCTACAACCGATTGACAGAAGAAATCCAGATTGATTTTATCGAGGATGAGGACGAGCGCGCCACGCACCCGATCATTGGCTGGGCTGGATATTTCAAGCTGATTAACGGCACCGAAAAGACCATCTACATGAGCCGCAAGCAAATCACGGCACATGAGTTGAAGAACCGGAAACCGAACGCGCAGATGGGCAAGGGCTGGCGGGAGAACTTCGATGAAATGGCGATGAAAACCGTGTTCCGGCGCTTGATCGGCAGGTACGGGCTTATGTCCATTGACTACCAGAAAGCCGACGCATCCACCATCGCCGCCGCTGAAGCGCTGGCGACCGCCGACCATGACGATATTCCGGTTGAGCCTGATTCCATCGACTACGACACGGAAACCGGAGAGGTGACAAGCGCAGGCGGCCCGCCTCCAGAAGTGGCGGGAATCAAACCCCCGTTCGAGTAAACTACGCGGCTGTGCCCGGCACAAGGCTCATGCACAACTCCTTTGCATGGCCGGGGCGCTCGTTCAATGGATCGGACGCAAAGCGCCCCCTGCCGCTTTCGACAAAGCGGTACGTCAGATCGACAACGAACATATACGAAAGTGGTGTTGCATATGAAAAACAAAACGGGCGCTGGGATCGTGCGCAAGGTAGATCACATGGGGCGCGTGGTGATCCCTTCGGAAATGCGCAAGGCGCTTGGGATCAGCAACGGTGACGCGGTGACATTCAGCTTGCGCGACGATGGCGTGGTGATCGCCCGGCACAATGAATGCGGCGCGGTGGACGAATACTTGAAGCGAATCGCGCTTAACCACCCGGAGTTGACGGTTATTGGTGAGCGTGTGCTCGAATCCCACCTTGCGGCAATCCAGAAACTATTTCGATAACTATCGACATGAACCGCGTTAATTTCAAAATAATGGGTGTAAATCTGAGTTTGTACCTGTTTAAGGGTTGAATGTGTTTTTGCTAAATGGTATAATAGACTTAAATCATCACCACGGAATGGAGGTGTGATAATGAGGTGTGAAAACATCGAGGTTCGGATGAAGGTGCGGCGCGCTGGCATTACGCTATGGGAGATAGCACGCGAGTTGGACGTATCGGAACCGACGCTTTACAGATGGTTGCGCGCAGACCTTGATCCAGACGTTCTGAGCAAGATCAACAAAGCAATCGAGAAGCTGGACAAGTCGAAAAACTAGCGATACAGAGGTGAAATCATGGCACGAAAGCGATTTATAAGTAGCGCGATGTCTACCGACGGTCGTATTGAGGAATTAGCCGAGAATAACGAAACCGTCGCGCTCATGTGGCCGTGGTTCATCACCGCGTTTGACGATTGGGGGCGATTGGACATAACGGACATCGGCGCAATACGCCTTGAGGTGTTCCCTGCGTTTCCAGGCATCACGCGAAAGGCAGTTTCAGCGGCACTAGACGCATATTGTGGGATTGGTCTTTTGCATAAGTACATAGTAGATGAACGCACATACGTATCGATAAGACCGGCAACATGGATGCGTTGGCAAAACTACTTGAAAAGCACAAAGCGGGCATCAACACAACCGCAGGTGCCACCACCTATGGATGCACCGTGGGGCCAGCAAGAAGAATGCGGTTTGATCGATTGGCTTACAAAGAGCGGGGAAACAAGGCAAGCAGACAATCCAGAATGTCCGCAGACATTTGGAAACGTCCGCAGACAATCCCGATTGTCAGTACCTTCCCCTTCCCCTTCCCCTCCGGAGGTTACCAAAGAAAAAGAAGAACGCGTGCGCGATGCAAACGACCAGAACGAGGACGAAGCACCGGACCCGTTCAACGCATTCGGAGAAGTGCCACCAGACCTTCCGAAGCCTGACAGCCTTACTTTCTACATATCGAACTATCTTCCCGGCATGACAGCGGGGAATTGGGATCAACTTGCGGGGTTCCTGCGTGACGATGGCGTGGACGATCTGCTGGTGAAGTTTGCTATCGATGAAGCATGCGCGCAGAACAAGAGTACATGGGCATACGTTCGAAGCATTCTTGATCGGTGGGTCAAGGCGAAGATCACAACCATTGCCGGCGCGAGGGCTGAACAGGAACGATTCAAGGCCGGGAAACAGCGGAGCCAATCACAACCGAAGCCAACGAACCGACGCGGTCCGGACGAGAGTAAGTTTATTTAGGAGGGCACATGCTTGAACTAAACCGCCTGTATTGCATGGATTGCATGGAGGGCATGAAGCAGATACCGGACAAGTTTTTTGAGCTGGCTATTGTTGACCCGCCGTATGGGATTAAGATCAATTCAAGCGGGAGAGTAGGCCACTACGGAGGACGCGGGAAAAAGTGGGACAGCGAAACACCGCCAGAAGAGTATTTCAGCGAGATTGGTCGGGTGTCTCAGAATCAAATCGTATGGGGCGGGAACTACTTCGCATTGCCAAAGACACGATGCTTTTTGATATGGGACAAGATGCAGCCACAAAACGTATCGTTTGCGTCATGCGAATATGCGTGGACAAGTTTTGACCAAAGCGCAAAGACGTTTTATATGCGCCCGCAAGGCGATCCCGACCGCATCCACCCCACGCAAAAGCCCATTGCCCTGTACAAGTGGCTGCTGACAAACTACGCCAAACCCGGCGACAAGATACTCGATACCCACGTTGGCAGCGCATCCAGCCTGATTGCGTGCCATGAACTCGGATTTGACTACATGGGTTTTGAGATCGACGCGGACTATCACAAGGCGGCCAGCGAACGGCTCGACCGGGCGAAGCGACAGGTGAACATATTCAGCGCGATTGATGCGCCGGAGCAGATCGGGATTGAGGTGAACACATGACCATCGACCAAACGAACCGCGTGCTATACAACCCCAGCGCGGAAGCGTCCATCATCGGCAGCATGGTCATGGACGAACGCACGCACAAGCACATCGGAGAGATCGACGCTCAGGATTTCGTTGACCCGATCAAACGCAGGTTGTTTGTGGCGATACGGGATTTGGCGGCGAACAAGAAAAAAGTCGATCTCATAACGCTGGACGACGCTACCGGGAACGACAACAAGATTGCCGTTGAGATTATGGACTGCATGCACGCCACGCCGACGAGCGCAAACATCAAGGGCTGGATCGCGTTGTTGAAGGACGCGTCCAGACGCCGTCGAGTGATGGAGATCGCCGATGGGCTGGCCGCGCAGGCTAACGACCGAGCAAACGACATGACCGCAGTCGTGGAGGGCGCGCGAGAAGCGCTGCGGGGCACATCGTACAGCAACCACGCATGGATGGACATGTCGGCGCTGGTGACGCGCACGGTGGATTGGATCGAGCGACGCACCAAGGGCGGCGAGAAGCCGATTCAAAGCGGGATAGCAGATATAGACCGAATCATTGGCGGGTTCTTCCCCGGGGAAATGACGGTCATCGGGGCGCGCCCGGGCGCTGGCAAGTCCCAGATGGGTATGAACATCGCAATGGCCGGGGCAAAGGCTGGGAAGAAAGTATGCTTTGTGTCACTTGAGATGATCGACGTGCAGTATGGGCAACGGGTGTTTTCCCGCGAGGCAATGGTAAACGGGATGCGCATTCGAAACGCACTGGTGGACGATGGCGAGTGGGAACGAATCATCGAGTGCATGGGGCCGCTGTCGAAGCTGCCCGCGTCGTTCCTGTTTGGCACGTACATGATCGAGGACATTATTTCCGAGGTGCAGCGCAAGGCCGACACGGACGGGATCGACATGCTGGTGGTTGACTATTTGCAGCTGGTAAGGTCGCGGCAACGTTTTGAATCCGACCGGCTCAGGGTGGCGAACACGGCGCACGTGCTCAAGCGCATGACCGAGGAGTTCAACATTCCAGTGATCGCGCTGGCACAGGTGGGGCGCGATGCCGAAGGCGACATGCCGCAGAAGTCGGATTTGCGGGATTCAGGTGACATCGAGCAGGACGCGGACAACATCATTTTCATGCACAAGCCGCGCGATGCTGAGGACAAGTGGGTAAGCCCGAAGGATTGCGGGTGTTTTGATTCGATAAAGCAGGCGGGAAGCGAGTACGTGGTAATCAACGTGGACAAGCAGCGACAGGGGCAAACCGGGTACGTGGGCGTGATTTCAGACGCGGCGCACATGCGGTATGTGGGGATCGACAGGACGGGGAGGTAGAGCATGAACAAGACCAAAATAGATTGGTGCGAATGCGCTTGTGGATGCGGAAAGCTGATACGACCCATTGATGATCGAGGAAGAAAGATAAGCTATGCAAAAGGCCACAGGCCAAGCTACGGGCATCACGACATGCGAGGGTATAAGTGGGTTCAGATTCCCGGAACTGGTGTAAAAATTCAAGAGCATCGGTATGTTATGCAAAACGCTCTAGGCCGGAGATTGGAAATTGATGAGGTTGTGCATCACATCAATGGGATAAAGGATGATAACCGTTTAGAAAACTTGGTGCTTCTTAAAACGGAGAAGCACAATCACTTTCACAGGCCGCCGAAAGAATATGGGAATGAACTTGTCGAATGCGAGTGCGGTTGCGGTGTGCTATTCGCTAAATATGATGAACGTGGACGGATTAGAAGATATGCATCACCATCACATGCTTGGAAGAAACCGCATGGCAGAGGAAATCCAAATAGGAGGTCGAAACAATGTCAACACGGATAGATTGGTGTGACGAGACGGTTAATCCACTTGGTCACTGGTGCTTTGGACCCGGGGGAACAGCAGAGAATCCGAAGCCGTGTGTGTACTGCTATGCAAAGAGGATGGCTATGCGCGGAATGAATGGGTGCGAGAAATGTAAACAGTTTAACGTACCGCATACGCATTTTGATCAACTGGATAAGCTTCTAAAGTGGAAGACACCAAAGACAATATTTGTTCAGAGCATGGGAGACCTTTTTCACGAAGAGGTGCCGGATAGTTGGATTCGACAGGTGTTTGATGCTTGCGAAGCAGCGCCGCAACATCGGTATTTGTTCCTGACGAAGAACACGAAGCGGTACACCGAACTGCTACAAGGGTACATGCCGCGCAATATGTGGTTTGGTTGGTCGCAAGATGGGCCAATGGGCGACGCAATGAGGTTTAACACACACCATTCGGTTCAGACGTTCGTCAGCATTGAACCGATCCTGCGCCCGTTTGAAAGATTTGGGATTACCGGAATTGATTGGGCTATCGTCGGCGCTGAAACCGGAAACCGGAAAGGCAAGGTTATACCGGGAAAAGCATGGGTGGATGACATTGCTGCGGCGTGCGCGGAGAATGGCGTGCCGCTTTTCATGAAAGAATCATTGCGCGGCCTGATGGGCGAGGATTTTGTGCAAGAATTTCCGTGGTAAACGCGCAGACCGTCGCTAGGCTGCCCGTGGCCTCCTGACAGCGCGTCCACGGCCACGGTCGATAGATTGTAAGGGTACGACGGCGGGATGGTGTACGGGGCGAATACGGGGCGATATGGAGGGGTAACGATGGCTGACTTGATTGATCGCGGGGTATTGCTTAGCGAGCTGAATACTTGCAGCGCGTGTTACTACGGCGACAGCGCGCACATTGGGGATGTGATGGAAGTGGTGCGCGACATGCCGACCGTTGATGCCGTTGAAGTGGTGCGATGCCATGAATGCCGGTACTCACTTCGAATCCCGGTAAAGCATAGCGGACGCATCGACGCCGGGGAAATGATGGCGTGCAGGCTAGGACGTGGCGAAAACGATGCTATAAGTCATTTGGACATTGTACCATATGACGGATACTGCGACGCAGGAGAGCGCAAGGAGGGTAACGATGCGGCTGATTGATGCGGATAAGCTGCCAATGTACGAAGTGTACAAGGACGACATAGACGCCGCCCCGACCGTTGACGCCGAGGTTGTGCGACATGGTAGATGGGTGCGTACAACAACCAATCCTGGAATTAAATCATGCTATGGATACGTTCACGACGCGTGCAGTTTTTGCGGGAGCGAGGATCTGTTTATACCGAAATATTGCTCAAATTGCGGCGCGAAGATGGATTTACAGGAGGGCGAAACAAATGATCAGGCTGGGCAATGAATACGGCATCACGGCAGATGGGAACGGGTACGCGGTGGAACAGATCAGGGTGACGGGCCCGGAGAGCAAGGAACCGGGCAAGGAGTACACCACGCCGATTTCGTACCATGCGACGGTAGACAAGTGCATTAAGGCGATCATCGGCAGGATGTGCCGGGGCGCGGTGGCCGAATGTGACATGACGCTGGGCGAAGCGGCTGAGAAGTTCCGCGAGATCGAGGAACGGGTCTACGAGTGGGCGAAGATCGGGGAGGGCGAGCGCAATGACAAACGCGCAGATTAAGGAAATTCGGGAGCGGTGCGAGGTGGCAACGCCGGGGCCGTGGGTTGAGGATGGGTACGGCGACATGATCCGCAGCGATAATCCTTATGGATGCGGATCGATGCGTGTAGCCGACATACGCGGCTGGGGGCATCTTACGGGCAAAGGCGCATGCGCGATGGAGGATGGGCCGGCCATGGCGATTCAGCACGCAAACGCGCAATTCATCGCTTCCGCGCGACAGGACGTTCCCGCCCTGCTGCACGAACTCGAACGCCTGCGGGCGGACAATGAGGCGTTGCGCAATGGTGGGCATTTCGACGCTTTGGAGATGGCAAAGATCGCAGGGGTTGGAACAGAGAACGAACGTCTGCGCATGGAGCTGGAGGCGGTGAAGCGGGAGCGGGATGCGGTCAACAATCGGACAAGCGATGCGCTGCAAGTGCTAGATGCGGTCAACGAACAAGGCGAAATCCAGTATAGCGATTATACCGAAATGTACGACGCTATCAATGCAATATATCCATGTCCAGTCACCGAGAACACGCCCGCGCAGGAGATGGGCGCGCCGGGCAATGAACCGCTGGGAGGCGGGGAGAATGGATAGGCTCAATCGCATGTGCGTTGATTGCACAGCGCGCGGGAAAAGCTGTAACGGAACCGCCTGTACAACATGGACCGGATGCGTATATCGCAAGGCGAGTGCGAGTTATGAAAGTAGTGTTATCCCAATTATGTCAATCGAAGACTTGATGGAAAAGGGCGTATTGATAAGCGCAATCATATCGCACGCGGGAGATGGGGAGAAGGAGGGATAACATGAATATATATGTGATCACGGCGGCGCTTGCCGAACTCGCCGCGCTGAAAGCCGACATGGAGGCGGGGCGGTTGGTGCGGGTGGGGTCGAACAGGGCGCTTACGCTGGAAGAACTCGACGCTTTAGAAGAACCGACGCCGGTATATGTAAAACATCGGTATGGCGCATGGCAACAAGACGGATGGCACATTTGGAGTCCGTTTGCGGAAGACCGCGATTGTGAACTGTACGATACGCAGAACTATGGCATCACATGGGAAGCGTGGATCCGTCGCCCGACCGACGAGTAACGCGCGGCGGCGAAGTGGGAATGACACTACGGCGTACAAAGGAGGCAGAGAATGAGAACTATCACATTCACCGTACCCGGCCCGCCGCGGGGCAAGGGTAGGCCGAAGTTTGCAAGGAGAGGGCAGTTTGTCAGCACGTACACGGACGCGAAAACAGAAGCGTATGAATCGCTGGTGCGGATCGCATACGCGCAAGAGGCTAATGGCGCAGAACCACTGACCGGAGAAGCACACATCGAAGTTATCGCATACATGCCGGTCGCCGCAAGCCTATCAAACAAGCGCAAGCTGGCGCTGTGCGGATGTGGGCACACGAAGAAGCCCGACATTGACAACGTACTTAAAGCCGTGATGGATGGGCTGAATGGCGTGGCGTTCCGTGATGATGCACAGATAAGCCACATATCTGCAAGCAAGTATTACGACGCAGTTCCGAGGCTGGTGGTGGAGATTACTGAGGTACGGGAGGTGTGACCATGGTGCCGTGGGGATGGGTGGTAGTGATTGCGATATTGTCCGGGTCGTTTGGAATGATCTGCATGGCGATGCTGGCGGTGGGTGGGGATGCGGAAGAGCACGAAACGGCTGAAAGGCGTATTTACACGCTTCGAAAGGATTTTGCGGAGCAGGCGAAGGCGCTGCTTAGACTGAATTTTGAGCGTGCCGTAGTTGATAGACGGTTGCACGACATGCGCGCAGAACGGCGATTGCTGCGCGGCATGGCGCTGGGGGATGGGGAGGACGTATAAAGGCGGCTTGGAATACGAAAGGATGATAAGAATGGATTCCGATACGCGGGTTAATGATAGTGCGCGGTGCGCAAACTGCAAGCACCTTCAGATCGTAAATAGCGAACCGGTATACGCAAAGTGTTTGATCGAAGAACTTACGTTCTATCTTTGGAAAAGCGACACGCGCGCGCACTGGTGCGAACGCTGGGAGAAGCGTAAGACGATGCTCGATGATTTCTTGGAGAAATATCCCAATGCGCAGTTGTGGGTAGATGGTACGCCAAAGGTGTGTGCTGGCGTTTTGTATGCAAACAAAAAGCCATTGTGTAACGGCGAAAGGTGTGTTGACTGTTGGAATAAGCCATTAGACATGTGGCACAAAGAAAAGCCGCCCGTAGGCGGCGAGTAGTTAGATCAGGCGTTCCATTGGACAGCGGAGGGCTTTGGACAGTTTCAGCAGGTTTTGAGCGCTGGGCTGCCCGATGCCCTTTTCCCATTTGAACAGGGACTGCGGGTAGATGCCGAGTTTCCGGGCAAGTTCCGCTTGGGTAAGCCCCTGGCTTTCGCGCACGGCTACGATTTTAGATGTCGGCATGGGCGTACTCCTTTCGTTCGTATGCGGTCGAGTTCCTCGCGGATGGCTTTCAATTCTGGTTCGAACGTGGCTTTGAAAACTTGCACAGCAATGCGGGATTCGTGCATACAGCGGTTGCCGATGGCGGTGATCGCGTTGAGGTTGGACACCAGCCCGGCGACGTAGACGCGGATGCCGTTGTCGGTGTTACGCACTGGCTTCGCTCCTTTCGACCAGAAGGTCGATTTTGTCTTTGATCTCCCGGATGCCGTACCACATAGGCAGGTCAATCCGGGATTGGTCGGTATTGGGTTCGGTCGAGTAAATGTATGGGTAGGATTGGGCGTCAAAATCGATGGCATAGCCGCGATAGGGGATGCGCTTCAATGGTGGTATCCTTTCACAGTTCAATTTCGGTTGGCGTGGTGGTGTCCCAACATGCGCCGGGAAATTCGCCATCTTCGTAGGCTTGCCAGTCAAAGCCGTCGGCGTAGTCGGGGCGGGTGTAGGAACCGGGCGCGTTGAGGTTGAGGGCGTGCCTGTCGGGGGACGTTGCAAGAATGGCCTCGGTGCCATTGATTACTGCGCACAGCAGATACAGGCCGGACTTGTATAGGGGCTTGCTCATGGGTATCTCCTTCTCCCGGTCTATCGCCCGGCCGGGAGGGCGGTGGGTCAGGCGTCCAGCCAGGCGTCCAGCTTGCGTTCGACGCGGTAGGCGGCATATTCTGCGGCGGTCATAAACTGCGCGGTCGTGTAGCTGCCTTGCCATTGCGACCGATAGATCATCAGGAATTTGTCATCACCTAGTTTCACGACATAGTGATGGATGCCGTTGCTGCCGGAAGTGAAATTCGAACCGTCCCATTCGTCAAGGCATTCCTCATCGTTTTCGTCGTACTCAACGGCGATAACGTCGGTGCCCGGCTCTTGCAGGTCGGGGCGGTAGACGTACTTCCAGTTGGAACCATCCCACCACTCTAGGACTAACTCGGTATCGAAATCGTCCTCGTTCAAGAATTCCCCATCACAGAAAACGATGCGCCCGGAAGGGGAGTGCCATTCGTCGGAATAGGCGGTATACTCGATGCCGTTGCCATCCAGAAACTCGGTGATGTCGGCGCGCTCACCCTCGTCGCGGCAGGCGCCGACGTATTCGGAATATCGGCGGTTCCAGTCGCCGACATCCTCGCGCGTAGCCTGCATGTCCAGCGCGTAGATAGGATAGTCACCAAAAGACGATACCATGGATTCGGCCTCGGACAGATCGACCAGGCGGCCCTCTGATTCGTTTTCGTTGTTGATCCAGATTTCGTAAGATTTCTTCATGGGGCATCCTCCTTCAATTTGCGCGGCCGGGCTTTGAACCGGCCTGCCGCATTACGGCCCGTGGGGGCCGTGCTCTGCGATTATGGCAACGGGGCATCCGTAATGTAGTCAAGGCGCATCTGGCCGTACTTGGTAGTTGTCATGATAGGGCCGTGGTTGTCCAACAAAGCGTTTATCCAGTCGTTGCCTTTGCGCGACAGGCCATGCACGATGCGCTTGTTGTGAATGTGCTGTGACGTTCCTTTGCAGGCGGTATTGATGGTGCTGTCTCCACATGTCAATGTGATTTTCATGATGTACCCCCTTGCCCGGCCCCCTTCGTGGCCTGCGGCGTGCGTTGCGGTGGTTAGTCCATGTTGTTTGATACCAGTTCGGCCATTGCTGGGTTGGGGTGATTGCCGAGGTTCAAGACCCACCAGTATTCACGCGCGTTATCGTCGAAGCATCCGGTGCGGTATCCGTGGTAGCCCTTGCCTTTGGAGGTTACGACCTTCGCCAGCTTGTCGAATGCATCCTCGCCGAGCACATCAATGCTATTCGTGCCGGGGTTCATGTAGGTTACGCCTGCGGTTTGCGCCATCTTTTCCAAATTGGTCATGGTGTTGCCCCCTTTGTTTCATCTGTGCCAATTATAAGCCATATCGCTTACAATGTCAAGCGCGTTCTGCATGTTTAATAGTTTTGTAACATATGGCTGTGATGGTGCATATTTACACTACTTCAAAATTTAACCACGGAAAAACCTAGTAAACCTATTGACAAAGTGGTATGCTGTGGGGGAACAAAGAAGGGGGCGGACTTACTCCGTCGTTCCCCGTGAACTTAAAGCCAAGCGGAAGCTTCTGCTTCTTTAGCTTCCGTAGCCCAATAACTCGTTCGGAGAAGTATGTCTTTCAAAAGACAGAAAATCAGGAAATTGTTGGTTTATGGGGTATTTACTAGAATTAGATACGGTTGTTTGTGTATTGTGCATAGATATGACGAAGGATGTGATATGCGGTGGATGTAGATTGGAAGGCCATTAAAACGGCGTATATCACATCTACGAAATCTTATAAGACGCTGGCGAAAGAGTACGGTATTTCAACGCGAATTATAAATGATCGTGGCGGCGCCGAACAATGGGTAAAACTAAGGAAGGACTATTCAGCCAAGGTTGTGCGTAACGCCGTTTCCCGCGCGTGTGAGAAGGAATCCAACAAGCTGGCAACACTCGCGGCTGCCGCTGACAAGCTATCAAATTCCATTAACGGCGTGTTCAGTGACGTTCAGCAGTTCAACCGTTTCATAGTCCCGGAAAGTTCCGAAGGCCGCACTGAATCGGTTGAGCGCGTATATAAGAAGGCCGATACTCGCGCTATGCGTGACCTGGCCGGGGCGATTAAAGACTTGAACGCATCGCTGCGCAGTCTGCATGACCTGCCCACCCGCGCCGAGCTTGAAGCGATGGCAATCAACCGCGAACGCCTGGAGATTGAAAAGGCCAAGGCATCCCAAGGCATCCCCGACGCAGACACCACCGGCGTAGTGCTGATCCCATCCGTGCCGGATACGGGCGACACAGCGCCCACTGAATAGCCACCACTCGCTTGCGTACTCTCCCCCGCAGGCGATGGCGTTGCCTGTCGCATGTGCGATGGGCGGCATAGCACCCCGGTTCGCGGCATCATCCCACCGTGGGCCGGGGTAAATTCATATATGGAGGTCACACATGACCACGATCACCGTACAAGCCCGCGATGGCGCGTACAGCGTACAGATAGACGGACACGCATCTTATGGCCCCGCTGGGGCTGACATTGTATGCGCTGGCATATCGGGCGCGTGTTACGTGGTGGCTGAGGGCGCTCGTGCGCTGGTGGCTGCTGGGCTGGCTGATCTGTGCGACGTACAAGCCGGTGACGGGGCATTTAAGGCGCGCGTGACCACGCACGACATACACGGACGTATAGCATGTGGGTGCTGGTACGATGGCCTTGTAGGGGCGTTCTCAACGCTTGCCGCGCAGTATCCCGATAACGTGCGGGTGATGGGCGGTGGGGCGCGTGAGTGATCTACAGTATATGATAGCCGGGGATGGAACGATTGTGGGGCTGTCGCAGGATTTGGCCGCGACGCTGCAATCAATCGCCGTGGAACAGGCTACGACGCGAGAACAACTCAAGTCGGTTTTTAGGCTGCTGGAAGAACAGCGCGAGGCAAACAAGGCGCTTAACACGCTGACGTTATCGGTGCTGTCGGCCACGGACGAAATCAAGCGGCTGCGCAAGGATGTGGACGACATGCGGTGCAAGCCGCTGCCGGATGAGATCACACGGATGCAGGTGGACATGGACGCACTCAAAGGCAAGCCGGGCAAGCGCTGGGACATGATACAGACGGTAGCCATCACGTCGATTGTCACGGGCGTTGTGGGGTTCGTGGTGGCTAAGTTACTGGATTGATACAAGGTGTTCGGCCAAGGAGGGATGACGGTTTCGGACATCGCATTGCGCAACGTATGCGATTGTACATACATTGCGCCGACATACTGAAAGGGTGATACGGATGCAAAGCAGATGGAAGTCCCCGGTACTGATCGCGGCGGTCATCGCGCAGGTGGTGTCGCTGCTGATCCTGTTCGGGCTGATCGATACCACGTTGGGCGACAAGATCAACCAGGCGGCGGCGCTGCTGCTGCAAGTGCTGGCGCTGGTGGGTGTGGTGAACAACCCCACTAACCCGGACGGGCTTTAGGATCGCGGCGCACATCCATGGATTGCGTCTATGGCGGCTGGATGCGTCCGGTCGCTGCATAGTCGCTTAGCTCAGTCGGTTAGAGCAACGGCCTTATAAGCCGTAGGTGCACGGTTCGATCCCGTGAGCGACAACCAATGCCTGCAAAGCCGAAACGCTGCGTTCCACGTGGCGCATTAATGTAGGCAATGCGGGCGTTTTTGAAAGGTGGTGATGGCATATGCAGCAACCGATAGACAGGCGCGTTGTGTGGGCTCCACAGCCCCGACAGGCGGCGTTCATGTCGCGCCCCGAGTACGAAGTGCTATACGGTGGCGCCGCTGGCGGTGGAAAAACGCAAGCCCTACTCGCCGAAGCTCTCCGTCAGGTGCATATCCCGCACTACCGGGCGATTATATTCCGAAAGAAGTTCCGCGAACTCGAACACATGATCGATACTTCGAGGAAAATATACCAGGCGGCATTCCCCCGCGCTGTGTTCAATGCAAGCTCGTACTTTTGGAAGTTCCCCAGTGGCGCGAAAATATACTTCGCCAACATGCAATCGTCCAGCTTCAAGGAAATCTATCAGGGGCAAGCGTATGACTTTGTCGCGTTCGACGAGCTGACCCACTTCACGTGGGACGAGTACAGCTATATGTTTTCTCGCTGTCGTTCCAGCGGCCCCGGTCTGCGCAACTACGTTCGGGCAACCAGTAACCCCGGCGGAGTAGGCCACGGCTGGGTAAAGGATCGGTTTATCACTATCGCGCCGCCTATGACAACCATTGTGCGCAAGGATGATCTAACCTATCCTGACGGAACGATACATCACGTCGAGCGGTCAAGCATTTTTGTGCCGTCGCGAGTGTTTGACAACCCAATCCTGATGGCGAACAGCCCGGAGTACATTGCCAACATGGCGATGATGCCGGAAGCCCAGCGGAACGCGCTGCTGTATGGATCGTGGGACAGCTTCAGCGGGCAAGCGTTCATCGAGTGGAGGGATGAACCAGACCACTACGCCGACCGGAAATGGACGCACGTCATTGACCCGTTCGACCCCCCGGAGCACTGGCGCATTTATCGTGGGTTTGACTGGGGTTTGGCAAAACCGTACTCGGTCGGTTGGTACGCCGTGGACACCGAGCGGCGCATATACCGCATACTGGAACTGTACGGCTGCACGCGGGAACCCAATACCGGCGTGAACGAGCATCCGGGCGAGATAGCCGCGCATATCCGCGAGATGGAAACGACGCACCCGTGGCTCAAGGGCAAGCGGATCAACGGCATTGCTGACCCTGCCATATTCGCAGCGGACGCAAGCGGGGAATCCATTGCGGCGATGATGGAGCGTTCTCCGAACTTCATCCGCTTTGATCGCGGCGACCATACGCGCATTGCTGGCAAGATGCAATTCCACTATCGCATGTCGTTTGACAGCATGGGCAAGCCGATGTTCCAAGTGTTCAAGGGATGCAAGCATTTTATCCGCACGTTCCCCACGTTGGTGTACGACGAAAAGCATCTGGAGGACATCAACACGGAGCAGGAAGATCACGCCTACGATGAATGCCTAGCTGGAAGAACAAAGGTTATCACTGCTGACGGCCAAAAGAATATTAAATCGCTTGTTGGCACCGAAGGATACGTATATTCCAGCGATGGAGCGCTGCACAGATACCACGATTGCCGTATGACACGGGAGTTTGCTCCGGTATTTACAATCATATTGGAAGATGGTACGAAGTTTAGGGCAACCGCAAACCATCCGGTGATGTTGGCGA
>Ga0172380_10001354_pt1 | contig 42292 bp, 34 predicted proteins | sample Leawe162metaG_FD_119747 | JGI IMG/M metagenome (GOLD analysis project Ga0172380, IMG submission 119747) | Leachate microbial communities from a municipal landfill in Southern Ontario, Canada - Leachate well 162 metaG | ecosystem: Engineered > Solid waste > Landfill > Unclassified | place...
GAAAAAAAAGGAATTTAGTTGATTTGTGCTATGGGAGAGCATTTTCTCTAACTTAAACCAGAAATAGATATATTTGCCGCATGAATAAAGAGAAGAAAACAGAGCTTAAAGACCTAACGCTTAGTGAATTGGAAGAGTACTTCGTTTCCATTAAACAGCCGAAATTCCGCGCACAGCAAATTTTTAACTGGATGTATAATCACATCAGTTTCGATTTTGGAGAGATGCAGAATATCTCCAAAGAACTTAGAACAATTTTAGCTGATTCATGTACTCTACAATCATTAAATCTAGTAAGTACTCAAGGCTCCGAATCCACAGAGACAAAGAAATTTTTGTTCGAAACACACGACGGAAGGAAAATTGAGTCGGTTCTAATTCCAGACGAAGAAAGAGCCACTCTTTGTATCTCAACACAAGTCGGCTGTCCACTCGATTGCAAATTCTGCGCTACCGGATTAATGGGTTACAAAAGAAATTTAACTGTTGGTGAAGTAGTTGATCAATACTTGCTGGTTGCTAAAGAAGTTGGCAAAAGTAAGATCACTAACATAGTATACATGGGGATGGGCGAACCGCTCCTAAATTTTGATACTACATTAAAATCAATCGAGATTTTTACACATGAATTAACCAAAGGATTAAGCAGAACACGTATTACAGTTTCTACTGCCGGAATTCCTAACAAGATAAAAGAGTTGATGGAAAGTAAGTTCAGAGTAAAACTGGCTTTCTCGCTTCACTCCCCGTTTGAAGAAATTAGAAGCAAAATTATGCCGATCAATCAGAAGTATTCTCTTCAGCAAAATTTAGCCGCACTGAAAATTTACGCTCTCAAGACAAGAACGAGAATAACGTTTGAATATACGATGCTGAAAGATTTGAACGATCGCGATGAGGATGTAAAAGAATTAGCCAAAATCTGTTCCCGGCTGCCAAGTAAAATAAACATCATACCGTTTAACAGTATTAAGCATATGAATCCGGAAGGCGTCTCAGCAGAACTTGAACCGACTCCACTTTATGCGATTCACCAATTTGCGGAGAAACTGCGCAAGAACGACATCACAGTTCTGATCCGGGAAACACAAGGCGATGATATTGCCGCGGCTTGCGGACAACTTGCAATAAAGTTCTAAAATTCAAGCAATGTAAATTCGTTTTTGCTTTACGAGTTTTTAGTATATCTAACTAAATCTTCTTGAGTATCGATATCTTCGACTATACCGGAGTATTCGGTAAACCAATACTTTTTGATAATCTCATCATCGCCACGTATTAATTTCATCCGATAATTTGAAGGACTTTGGAGAATTTTTTCAAAACACGTCTTCTTGAACAATACCGGATGACCTTGCTTCATATCGTAGACCGGCTGAATCCAGTCGTGGTTATCATCTATCTCAGCAACAAATTCTGTATAGAATTTATCCGGAAGACCGATTTGATCTACAAAATGCATTAACACCCAATCGGAATTTGAGATAGAAGCAACGCCGCATTGCACGGAAGAGAACATTCCGTTGTGGAAATCCGCATTAAAGACAATATTCAGTTTAGGTGATGAACTATTTATTTCTTTTTCAAATACGTTTTCCAACTCTTGTTCAATTAGTTCGCTGTTAAATCCTGTAACCACTGTAATCTTATCGCATACCAATAATAATTTTCGAATAACAGCTACAATAAACGACTCATTTCCAACTTTTAATAACGGTTTGAAATCCCCCATTCTACTGGAATATCCGGCAGAGATCAGCAATCCTTCAATAATGGGTTTAGACATGTCTAGAGAAATTTATCCTTGATTTGTTCTGGAGAAAGCGCAATAATTTTTTCATTCCATTTTGATAATGATGAAACATCCTTCAAACCGTTGCCGGTAAAAAGCAAAAGAGATGTTTCATTTACAATTGAGCCATTTTCAATTAACTTTTTATAAGCAGCGAAAGAAACCGAACTTGATGGCTCAAGAAGTATTCCAAATTCCTTTGCCGATTCTTTCTGAGCCGCAAGAATTTCATCATCACTTACAACTACAACTTTACCGCCGGATTTTTCTATTGCTTCCGCACCTAAGTATAATGCCCTTGGCGCGCCGGCACAGATTGAATCCGCTATACTTACCGCCGGGATGTAATCGAATTTTTTATTTACCATGTAACGCGCAAAAGCATTGCTGCCTTCTGCTTGTACTGCAATCAACTTAGGTAATTCTTCAATCCAGTTTAGATTTTTTAATTCTTGAAATCCTTTATACAACCCGGAGAGAATAACCCCATCTCCGACGGGCACAAAAATATAGTTTGGGAGCTTACTTTTCAGTGCAATAAAAATGTCATATGCGGCCGATTTTTTCCCCTCTATAGTAAGCGGATTGTAAGCTGTGTTTCGGTTGTACCATTTTTTTTGAGTAGAAATCTCTAAACATGTATCAAACGCTAAATCGTAGTCGCCTTCGACCAAGACTAATTCAGCGCCAAAAGACTGAATTTGAATTCGCTTAGCTTCCGGAATATTTTTTGGCACAAAGACTACTGATTGCAGACCAAGCCGCGCGCAAATTCCGGCAAGTGATGAACCGGCATTTCCGGTGGAAGCAGCGGCAATTTTATTTATGCCCATTTCCATTGCCTTTAGTGCAACTAAACTTGAAGCCCGGTCTTTGAATGAAAGTGTTGGATTACTTGTGTCATTCAAAACGAAAAACTCTTTTCCATCATAATTCAGTTTTTGAAAGCTATTAGAAGGAAGAGAAATTTTTTGAAGCTCGTTCTGAAGTGAGTTTAGCTTAGCTGTATTCAACGGCCAGAGAAAATCGTATTGCCAAAACTTCCCCAACTCGAAATTGTAAAAACTCTCTTTGCTAATAATTGTTTTGATTGAATCGTAATCGTATTCAATCAACAGAATTCCTCTCAGCGGTTGGTTCTTTTCAACCTTACCGCATGTTGGACAAAGATAAAGCAGATTTTTTTCTACCTTATCTTTCCCATAGGTTTTTCCACAATCAAAGCATCTGTAAATGTAATCGTTCATTTTACTCCACAATGTCATTCTGATCCCGCAACGCGGGAGAAGAATCTCGATCCCATTCCTTGCTCAAATCTTCCCACTGAGGATTAATTGATTCAATCAAAGCAATTTTCTTTGCTCGGAGCCAACCCTTTATCTGTTTTTCTCTTGCTATGGCTACTTTAATATCATTTGTTTCTTCAAAGTAAACCAGTTTATCAATTCTGTATTTCGAAGTGAATCCCGGTATCATTTTGTTCCTATGTTCATATAATCTTCTTTGTAAATCATTAGTAACTCCGGTGTATATTGTCTTAGATCTATTTGTCAGTATGTAAACATAATAGCAGTTCATATTAATAGATTATTCGGATTCTTCGTCACTTCGTTCCTCAGAATGACAAATTAGAATTGTCATTCTGAGAGAAGCGAAGAATCTCAAGTCTTACATTGTTAATCCCATAATTGCTTTTGCAGTATGCAAACGATTCTCTGCTTCATCAAAAACAATTGAGATGTTTTGATTATCTAGAATTTCATCAGTTACTTCATTTCCGCGGTCTGCCGGAAGCGCATGCATCAGTTTAACATTTTTATCAGCAAGTTTTATTCTCTTGTCATCGCAAATCCAGCTCTTATATTTTTCCAAGTTAGATTTCATTTCTTTTTTACATTCTTCTTCGTTTGCCAAATATTGTTCTTCGCCGTAGTAGCCAAACCCGCCCCAGTTTTTGGGGACTACAATGTGAGCGCCTTCAAATGCTTCATCCATATCATTTGTAAAGCGTAAACTACCTCCCCCTTCTTTTGCGTTAAGCTGAGCTTTTTCTACAATCTTTTTATCCAACGGAAATTCTTTTGGATGTGCAACTGTAACATCAATTCCGTAACGGGGAAAAAGTAAGATTTGAGTTTGAGGCACACTAAGCGGTTTGGAATGTGTAGTTGCATAAGCCCAAGATACTGTTACTTTTAGCTTTTGGGTGTTTCGTCCAAGATGTTCAAAAATTGTCATCAAGTCTGCAAGCCCTTGGAACGGATGATAAACATCATCTTGCAAAGACATAACCGGTTTGCGAGAGTTTTCAGCTAACTCGTTTAAGTATTTGTTACCAACTCCGTAGAAGCAATTACGGCAAGCAATTCCATGTCCCATGCGACTTAAAATTATTGCCGTGTCTTTAGCAACTTCGCCATGAGTAATTTGCATTTTATCCGGCGTAAGATCGTGAGCGTGTCCGCCGAGTTGAGTCATTCCCGCTTCCATCGAGTTGCGGGTTCGGGTTGACTGTTCAAAAAACATCATAAATAAAGTTTTATGAGGTAGCCAAAGAGTCGGTTCTTCTTCGTAGAACTTTTTCTTCAAATCAAATGCTGTATCAAAAACTATATCGAGTTCTTCTTTTGTCCAGTTATCTTCTGTAATAAAATGTCTGCCTTTAAATCTTGTTTCCATTATAACTCCAATTAATTTAATAGAACGCTGATGACACGGATGACGCTGATTATCCGCGGATATCTGCTTAATCCGCTTTATCCGTGTTCTATTTATTTACTTTACATTTTCAACCATTGTAAATGGAAATAAGGAATAAAATTTAGTCGCCTTCAAAAGATCGTTAAGAACTAATTCTTCTTTCGATGAATGGGCAAGCTCTTCTCTTCCCGGCGCAAAACCAATTGTTGGAATTCCAAAATGCCCGGCAGTAGCAACACCGTTTGTAGAGAAACTCCAAACACCGCTCTTTGCTTTTCCAATTGCTGCTTTCGAAGTTTTCATTGCGGCATCTACAAGCGGATGTTTTTCTTCGTAAACCCAAGTTGGAAAGTAAGCTTCTTGGTAGAACTCTGTTCCTTTCCAACTTTTTCCCTCAACATTTGGAATTGAAACTTTTGCATCGCTTTTATGCTTCTTAATTATCTCTTGAAGTTCTTTCACAACAGTTTTTTTGTTTTCACCAATTGTCATTCTTCTATCAATATGAATCTGGCAATAATCGGAGACAGAACAAAGCGAGGGAGCTTTAGAAGTAATTTGGCTAACTGTGATCGAACCTTTGCCAAGCGGCTGTTTTGGTTTTAATTTTTTGTCAAGCTTTTCAATCTCTGCAAGAATAGGCTGCAATTTATAAATCGCATTAATTCCTTTTTGATTATGAGCGCCATGAGCTGACTTACCGGTTGCTGTAATTTTCAATTCCATTCTCCCTCGCTGTCCGCGATAGACTTGCAAATTCGTAGGCTCGCCAAGAACAACGTAATCCGGTTTAATTTTTTCGTTTTGAATAATATGATACAGCGGATAACCATCCGCATCTTCTTCCAAAACTGAACCAACAACATAAAGTGTGAATGGGAAATCGTTGCCATAAACTTGTTTCAAAACTTTTCCGGCAATCATAAAACCAGCCATTGCTGGTTTTTCATCTACAACACCGCGTCCATACATTTTGCCGTTTACAATTTCACCGGCAAATGGTGGATGGGCCCAATTTTCTGTTTCGGTTACTTTTACTGTATCGATGTGGGCATCAAACATAATTTTGATTGGTCCGTTACCGATTTTACCAATCGCGTTTCCAAATCCATCATGATAAGCTTCATCAAATCCATATTCTTTCATTTTAGCAACAATGAATTCAACAATCTCCTTTTCTTCGCCACTGTAACTTTTTATTTGTATTAAGCGCTGAATCAATCCAAAGAGATTTTCTTTTTCAGCTTCAACAGTTTTAAACAGATTTTCTTTTAATGATTTTTCCATACTCACCACCATTATTTGATAGAACGCGGATGACGCAGATTCAGCAGATCACCGCAGATTTTTATTTTCATTCATAAATATTTTTCTTTTGAATTCTGGATGCTTTCCAAAATTCAATAAAAGGCCAACTTCTTTATCTGTAGCTTTTAAATAATTTATTAATTGAGCCTCATGCTCTTCACACAAAGCTTCAGCGGCTTTTAATTCTACGATCACTAAATCATTTACTAGCAAGTCTGCATAATAATCACCAACCTCATGACCCAAATACGTTACTTTAAGATTCTTCTGACTCTCAACACTAAGTCCGCAGTTTATCAATTCTAATTTCAAAGAGTTCTCATATACTTTTTCCAAAAATCCATAGCCCAAAACATTATATACCTTATAAAAAGATTTAATTATTAATTCTGTCAAATCTGAATGTAATATTTTGCTTTTATCAGCGTTCATCCGCTTGATCCGCGCAATCTGCGTTCTATTGTTCTTCTTTCATTTCAAGTGCGTGCGTTGGGCAAACTTGCGTGCAAATTCCGCAGCGAACACAAATTTCTTTTTCGAGAGTTAGTTTATCTTTTATTTCCAAAGCATCATGAACACAAATTTTAACACAAGCTCTGCAATTATCGCATTTTGTATAATCTACAGTTGGATAAACTTGATCGCCGTGATATAGAAAATGCTGCTTCTTTTCTTCCTCCGGATCAAAAATTCCAATTAAAGATTCTATGTTCGGATAGTTGTGAGCATCCATCCACTTTTCCAAATCCTTTGCAAGTTTTCCATAAACAGATTGACCCTTGAGAATCGAGAGTGAACAAACTTGCACCGCTGAAGCACCAACCATTAAATATTTTACTACATCTTCAGCTGTCCGAACACCTCCAACTCCAATTATTGGTTTTTTAGAAAGCTTGTGAACAGAAGCGACAAAGTGAAGGCCAATAGGTAAAATTGCTCTCCCGCTAAGCCAACCGCGTCCATCTGAACTGCCTAAATATGGCTTGCGGGTTTCAGCATTAAAGTCTAGAGCTGGGCCAACAGAATTTATCGCGACATAGCCGTCAACAACATCATCTAGCATCGATACGGCGAGTGGTAAATCGGAAACACCGGGCGAAAATTTTGCAAATACCGGAACATCAATATTGTTTTTAAGAGCCTCTGCGGTTTTACGCAAGTTGCTCGCATCTTTATCAATGTAGTGAATTGAAAACTCGACAGCATCAATCAATTCGCTGCCGTTTAACTCCTTGCCAAGAATTTCCAAATCTTGCGGAGAATAACCAACGGAAGCAATCACAGGTGAACCAAGTGTTCTAATTCTTTTTAATTCTTGTTGAATAAATTCTTTGTAACCAACTTCACTCCAAAGTTCAGCGTTAAGCAAACTGTTCGGATTAAAATTAGAAATATTTGGTATCGGAACTTTTGCTGCTTCAACGCTAATTGTTTTTACAACTAATCCACCGGCACCGCCATCTTGCGCACGTTTCAACATTTCGTAATTGGCGGCGGTTGGTCCGGCAGCAGTAAAAATTGGGTTGCTAAAATTTATTCCAAGTATGTTCGTTTTCAGATCAGCCATATTATGTTTTTTCCCTTTTCAGTTTCTCCGACTTTTCATCAAAGATAGCGTAGTTTTCAAAAATTCCAGTAATGTCTCGTGGTGAAGGAAGAAATTTCTTAAATTCTTTTGGAAGTTTATTTGTGATTTTATAAGTAGCAACTCCAATTGGTTGTGTGCTGTCACGAAGTGCGTATTCAACAATTAATCTTTCTTTGTCTTTGCACAAGATTAATCCAATGGAAGGGTTTTCATCTTCCAGTTTAATTTTCTCATTTAATACTGCAAGATAAAATTGCATTTTTCCGGCAAACTCCGGTTTGAATTCTCCGACCTTTAATTCTACTGCAAATAAGCATCGAAGCTTTCTATGATACAGAAGTAAATCAATAAAATACTCTTGGTTGGCGGTAGTAATTTTATATTGGTTACCAATAAATGCAAAGTCGCCACCCATTTCAATTAAAAACTTTCTGATATTATTAATCAGAGATATTTCCAACTGACGTTCACTGTGTTCTTCCCCCAGTTCAAGAAAGTCGAAAGTGTATTCATCTTTTACGGCTAGTTTTGCTTGCCTCTTAATTGCTTCCGGTAAAGCTTTGCTAAAATTTGTTTGATTCGATAAGAATTTTCTATAAGAATCATTTTCAATTTGGTGGATCAAAACGTTTTTCGTCCAGCCATATCTTTTAGTCATTCTTACATAAAATTCCCTCTCTGCGTTCTCTTTGCATTTTTCCAATACGACTACATTATGCGCCCAACCTATTTCCGCCACCAATGGTGGCAGAATTGAGCTGTCCTGGTATTCCAAATAAAAACTTCTCATCCTCCAAAGATTCCTAGAAGATAATCCGCCAATTCCGGGAAATTCTTTTTGTAAGTCGTCCGAAAGATTCTCAACAATTGATTTTCCCCATCCATGCATTTTTTGATTCTCAATAATCTTCTTGCCAATGTCCCAATAAAGCTTAATAAGCTCCTTGTTTACTTTCCGGAGTGCCTCGTATTGTGCTTTTCTAATTCGATTTTTTATTTCGATAAAGAAAGTATTGTATTCGGATTTATTGAGTCTCTTTGACATCTATACTTTTACTTCCACTTTTAACTCTTTTGCAGTTTGTTTTACAGCATCAATAATTTGTTTATAACCGGTACAGCGACACAAATTACCAGCTATTGCATCTTTAATTTCTTCTTCAGTAGGATCCGGATTTTCTTGAAGCAACGCATAAGATGAAAGAACCATTCCGGGTGAACAGAATCCGCATTGAACAGCACCGTTCGCCAAAAAATTTTTCTGCAGCGGATGAAGTTCTTCCCCTTTTGCTATTCCTTCAATTGTGAGTATTTCCGCTCCCTCAATTTGAGAAGCCAAAACCAAACAAGAATTCACGGCTGAGCCGTTTAATATTACTGTGCAAGCTCCGCATTCGCCAACGCCGCATCCTTCTTTAGTTCCGGTTAATTTGAATTCTTCCCGGAGTAAATCCAGCAAGCGAATGCCCGGACTTATTTTGGCTACGACTTCTTTTCCATTTAATACAAATTTTATTTCCATAATTTTATTGTCAACGAACGCTTAGCAATTAGCGCTCAATTCCTTTTAATAATTGATAAAACATTTGTTGAACAACCGGCAGCTTATAAGCACTAGACCAGCGCAATCCGGTTACTGCTAAAACTTCTTCACCCATTTTCTTTGCTAGGTCCTGGCAAAGACTTTCGGTCATAAGTTTTCCAATTGCAAATTCTTCCAGTTTTAGAAACCGAGTTCCTATTGGTGTAACAGCGCCGGAAGCAATTTTGATATCAACAATCTTCTGCTCTTTTAACTGAACCAAAACAGCAAGAGTTAAACGGCTGATTGCAACTGCGCGTCGTCTTCCAAGCTTATAAAAATCTCCAAAATAATTCTGGTCCTTTACTGGTAACAAAATTCGTGTTGCTATTTCACCCAATTGTAATTGAGTTTTATATGGACCTTGCAAAAAATCTTGCAACGAAATAGTTCTTTCTGAATTGAGCGATTTGATTTCAACACTCGCATCATAAACAAGAAGTGCTGGAACGGTATCTGCACAAGGCGCATTATTAATAAAATTTCCGGCAATTGTGGCTCTGTTTCTGATTTGCTGACTGCCAACTGTAGACGCAGCTTGTTTCAATAGCGGCAAATGTTCTTCAACAATTTTATTTTTACATATTTCAGCAAAGGTAGTAGCAGTTCCAATAGAAATCATACCATTTGCAGCGCTGATTCCCTTTATTTCTTCAAGTCTATTTATGTCAATCAAAGTTGCAGCATCAGCAAAACGTTTAGAACCTTGAGTCTTTCCAACAATTACATCAGTCCCACCAGCAAGAATTTTTGTTGTAGAATCTGAATAAGCCAACAGATGAAGAGCTTCCGATAAATTCTTTGGAGTAAGTACACTGCATTTCAAATCAATCATAAACTGCCTCTCTTCAAATCTTGCGGGCGCAATTTCTTACCAAGTAAAACTTCTTCTAAGTTAAGTGGAATATTATAGAACCTTTTCCCGAGTGCGTTAGATACTGCGTTAGCAATTGCAGCAGCACCAAGTTCAAGAGTAGGTTCTCCTAAAGATTTTGCACCCCAAGCTCCATACTTTTCATTCCCCTCAAGAAATAGCGGTTTTATTTCATCAATATCTTTTGCGGTTGGAATTAAGTATTGATCAAAATTGAGCTCGCGAATCATTCCATCTTCAGAAGTAACTTCTTCTAAAATTCCATAACCGGCACCTTGTGTTACGCCCCCATAAATTTGTCCAATTGCACCAAGCCGGTTAATAACTGTTCCCGGATCGTGAACAGCAGTAATTTTATTTAGATATACCTCTCCAGTTCCAGTGTTAACGCTTACCTCAGCTACATGACATCCATAAACATAAGTGAAGTACGCATCCCCTTGACCAGTGTGTTCATCCCAGCTAACATCCGGACTTTTGTATCTTCCAATAGCAGAAAGTTCTGCATTGTTTTTAACTGCTGACCTAACTGCATCATCAAACTTTGATATCATTCCTTTTTTTCTAGAAAAGATTAAGTTCTCTCTGAATGAAATGAAATCATTTTCATCAAGTTTGTATTCTTTACGGACAATCTTTTCTAATTTTTCTCGGAGAAGATCGCCGGCATTTTTTGCAGCAGCAGCACCCATTATTGTACCTCTGGATGCAACAGTTGGTCCGCTGTCTTCCATCTTAGTAGTATCAGATTCTAAGAAAATTATTTTTTCAGCTGTAATTCCAAGTGCTTCTGCAGCAGCCATAATTAAGGTCATCCGCAAGCCTTGTCCATTTTCAGCAAGTCCGCTTAACATTACAATTTTACCATTGGGCTGAACAGAGATATAACATGATGATTGATCCAAACCCTCTGCACCAAGTGAGCAGCCCCGGAAACTAACAGCAAGACCAATTCCCTTCTTGATTAATTTTTCCGGTGAGATAAACTGCTCATGCTTAAAAATAGGTTTATCGAAGACATACTCATTCATTTTTTCTTGATTCTTCTTGTAGGCCTTCCATTTTTCTGAGAAGTTAGTAAACGCCACAGCTTTATCCATAACCGGAATCAGATTTACATCATGCTCTTTAAGTGTTTGTCCAGTAGCGGTAACGGAACCAAGTTTTAGTCCGTTAATTCGTCGTATTTCATCCGGTGTTAAACCAACTCTCAAAGCAATTTCATCCATTAATGATTCTTGAGCAAAGATTGGTTGGGGAGAACCAAATCCGCGCATCGCGCCTGTGTAAGGATTATTTGTATAAACAGCACGAACATCTGTATGAACATTTTCGATTTCGTAAGGTCCAGTAGCTTGAACTACAGAACGCCAAGTAACAAAAGGACTCATAGAGCAGTATGCGCCGCCATCAGCAAGCAAGTCAACTTTCATTGCTTTGATTCTTCCACTCTTGCTGAAACCAACTTTGTATTTTAAAATATATGGATGACGTTTATACGATTCTAAAATTGATTCATCGCGTGTGTAACGAATTTTTACCGGGCGATTTGTTTTTAATGCCGCAACTGCAGCACGGGCAGAAAGCATACACATAGTATCATCCTTTCCGCCAAACGAACCGCCAAGCTGCGCTTGTATGATTTGCACTTTTTCATTAGGTAGGTTTAGTACAGAAGCAACTATTCTTCTTGCAGTAAATGGATTTTGAATTGACCCGGTAACTTTCACAGCGCCGGCCTCAAGAGGAACAGCAATTACAGCTTCCGGCTCAATGTAAGCGTGTTCAATAGTTTGCGTTGTATAGATTCTCTCCAAAATTTCATCACTTTCAGAGAATCCCTTTTCAACATTTCCTTTACGCAGCGGATGATGACAAATTAAATTACTCCCAAACTCCGGATGAATTAGCAAAGCATCTTCGTCAAGAGATTTTGTTGGATCTGTAAGTGTAGGAAGCAAAGAATAATCTACTTTAATTTTTGCAACTAATTCTCTCAATTCATTTTCATCCTCGCCAAGGATCATTGCAAGAACATCTCCGGGTGTTACAACTTTTTCATCGCAGAAAATTGGCTGATCATTCTTGATCATCCCCATCTTTTTTGCGCCGGGAACATCTTTGGAAGTGATAATTGATTTAACTGCGGGGTCATTTTCAATTGCGGAAAAGTCTATTGCGTTAATTTTTGCATGCGTTGCCGGAATACGAAGCATTACCGAAAACAACATTCCCTCAAATTTGTAATCGTCTGCAAATTTTGCCTTGCCGGTTATTTTCTCTAAACCATCTTCTCTAATAACCGATTTGCCTATAACGGAATAATCTTTACTCATTCCTTTCTCATTATTAAAACAAAAGTTGAAGAACATTATTTTAATTTATTATACAGCCTTTCGCCTTGTACCGCTATGACATTTCTGATTCTGTCAGCATCAATATTCGTATGCTGTAAATCTTTCAGTAAAAATTTCCCTCCTTGAACAACGCTGAAAATCCGGGCTTCCAACATACCATAAATATAATGTCCCCAAAAATTTTCTTTATTCAACGGAGTTGGCGGAACATAATCCCAGATAATGAAATCTGCACGATCTTTTTCCGTCATTGAAGGAAAATCTTCAAAGTATTTTTTCGCAAAGGTGATCTGATCGAAATATACTTTTTTAATTAGCGCGAAAGATTTTTCTGTTGATAGCCCTTGATCTCTAGACACCAAGAAAAGGCGTTTCAATGATTGAGCAATATTGGAATTCATTCCATCAGTTCCGGCAAGCAGAGGAATTAGCTCCGGAATCTTGGAAAACTTAGGAAGTCCAACCGAGTTATTCATGTTTGAATCCAAACAAAACGCTAATGCACTTTCAGCCTCAAGAATTTTTAGATAATCTTTCTGCTGTAAATGTACACAATGAACCAAAATACTTTTATCGTTCATCAGTTTGTATTTCTTAAGTCTATTGACCGGAAGCGCTCCGGAGTAATTCATACTTAGATTATTATCACTTTCATCCTCGGCAACATGAATATGAATTCCCCAATCTTTTTTCAAAACTCTTTTCGCTTCAAGTAATGTTTCATCGGAAAGTGTGAATGATGCGTGAAGACCTAGCATTGCTTTGAAGTCTTCAGAAAAAGATTTTTTGAAAGAAACATTCTCGGCTAACCCGGCAATTGCGTCATCCGAACTATTTCTGTCAGTAGTTTCAAAACAAAGAACTCCGCGGAGCTGATGCTCGGCAAAAACCTTTTTGATTGCATCCAAACTGCCGTTAATTTCACATTGTGATGAGTGATGATCAAATAAGTATGTTACACCATTCTGAATTGAATCAAGCGCTGCATAATGAGCCGACGCCTTTATCATTTCCATATCAAGCGCGCGGTCCAGTTTCCACCAAAGATTTTTCAGAACATTTTGGAATGAATCAAACTTTCCGTTTAACGGCAATCCTTTAGCTAAACGTGAGTAAATGTGATCGTGAAAATTTACTTGCGGAATAGTTACAACCCTACCGAAAGCATTATATGAATCCTTGCCAACTTTAGCTGGGTTCTTTTGATATGAAGTAAAATTCTTTGGACGGAGTTTAGTAATCACTCCGTTTGTTACAAGCAGATCGCCAAAGAATGGAATTATTTCTGAATCAACAACGGAACAAATCCAAGCATTTTCGATAGTAAGATTATTTTTCATTGCTTACTCCTTTCATACGTATGAATGTTCCCGTTAACTTCCAATTCCTTGCCATAATTATGCTGTCTCTTTACAAACCAACTTTGCCATTGAACTCTTCGATCAGCTTATCCCATTCCGGAACGACAGAGAATCTTTCTTTCCAATAACTCTCATCATACCACTGAGCATTCAGTTCTTCAACAGTTTTGCCTTGCTGTTCAACCCAAGTAAAATACTTCAGATTGTGAATGCGCTTTTTATCTTGATAGCTTAGCTCAGCAAAATTATCCGTTGCTTGTCGCTTCAAAACGGAATACCAGTCTTTATCTGCTTGATGTTCGGAATATTTTCCCCAAGTCTGATTCATTTCTTCCAAACGAGAACCGTACAATTCCACTGAATCGGTAAAGATTGTAAAAATTACATCATTCTCATTCATCTCGAAATACTTCGCAAGTTTAATTGCGCTTATCATGTTGCTGATTCCGGAGATTCCAAGCCAAGGAAGTTTAGCAATTGTGTCTTCACTAACGCCAAGATTCTGTAAATATTTTTGTCCTTCAGCATCATTGAACAAGCGCATAATTCTTAATGGATCTTCATCATCAATTGCTACAACAGCATCGGTATTCTTCACGTTATGAACCCAAGGAACATGTTTATCGCCAATGCCTTCTATGCGATGAGCTCCGTAACCGTTTGATAAGAGTGTCGGACACTGCAAAGCTTCCGAAGCTGCTACTTTTATCAATGGAGAAATTTCTCGCAGATAATCGCCCGCGCCAATTGTTCCGGCAGAACCGGTTGCGCTTACATATCCGCTCAAGCGCTGGTTTTCTTTTTTAATCTGATTGAAAAGCGTTTCAATTGTAGAACCGGTTATTTCGTAATGCCAGATTGGATTCCCCATTTGATCAAACTGATTAAAGATCAAATACTTATCGCTTGCTGCTTCGAGTTCATGACACTTATCATAAATTTCTTTAACATTGCTTTCGCATCCGTAAGTGGCATAAATTTCTGCGCCCATATTTTTTAGCCAATCGAATCTTTCTTTACTCATTTCTTCCGGAAGAATTGCAACTCCGTCAACTGCAAGTAAACGTGAATTGAAAATCCCACCGCGGCAGTAATTTCCGGTTGAGGGCCATACTGCTTTGTGATACTCCGGATTAAATCTGCCGGTAACTAAATATGGAGCTAAGCATCCATAGGTTGCACCAACTTTGTGCGCACCGGTTGGGAAGAATTTTCCAACTAGGCCAACTATACGTGCTTTTACACCGGTAATTTCCGAAGGGATTTCTAAATAGTTAATTCCTCCGATATTTCCGGTTGTATGGTTATTGCGCCAGTTAATTCTAAATAAGTTAAGCGGGTTAATGTCTTGCATTCCAACTTTTGGCAATTGATCTTTAATTTTCTGCGGAATCGAATCCGGATTTTTAAGTTCGCTGAATTTAGGAAGAATAATTTTTTTTTCTCGGCATCGTTTAATCGTTTTGTTTAAATAGTCTTCATTCTGCAATTTCCATGAAAAGTTTTCCATTGTTTCTCCTATGTATGCGACGAATATAATGTGAGTAAAACTTTTTCGGGTGTTAGTGGTGAATCGAACTTCACTTCTATGTTAGGATTGAAGGCGCGCATTGCATTCATCAGAGCAAAATAAACTCCAATGCCGTATAGGAATGGCGGTTCACCTACTGCTTTAGAGCGAAGCGGTCCAACCTGCCCGCCGTTAGTTTCAAAAATTTTGATGCGGTCAAGGCGGGAATCATTCGGCGAATCTTCCAAAAACTTAATCTTCAAATCCTTCGGCATTGCGTGAATATCGGGAACTTTGTAGGTCGAAAGCGCATCTGTAATTAATCGTCCCTCGGAATTCCAAATTAACTCTTCCGATGTCATCCAACCAATTCCTTGAACAATACCGCCTTCAGCTTGCCCTTGATCTATAATCTTGTGAAAAGATTCTCCAAAATCATGAACAACTTTAACTGCATCCACTTCATAAGTTCCGCGCAAGCAGTCAACTGTTACTTCTACAATTCCAGCACCATAAACATGATAGGCAAATGGTTTTCCTTTGTTGGTTTTTGTATCAAAGCTAATATCCGGAGTTGAGTGATAAGCTTGTGCAGTTAGACTAATTCTTGCCCGGTAAGCTTTTTCAACTAAAGCATTAAAATTAAGATTAGTCGGTTCACCCTCATCAAAAACTTTTTCATTCTTAAATGAAATCTTTGCGAAGTCATCCTGCCCAATTTCTTTAGCCGCCACTTTCTTTAATCTCTTAGCCAACATCTCGCAAGCAGCAATTACTGCGAAACCATTTAGATCCGTTCCTTTGCTGGCTGCAGTTGGCGAGGTATTAGAAACACGTGATGTATTTGTAGATTCAATCTTTATTCTTGCTTCATCAACATTCAAAGTTTTTGCAGCAAGATATTTCATCTTGGCATTAACGCTTTGCCCCATCTCCACAGCAGCTGTACTTATATTTATACTTCCATCAGTATAGATGTGAACAAGTGCAGAAGCTTGATTTAGGAATGTAGTTGTAAAAGAAATTCCAAAACAAATTGGAATTACAGCAGCCCCCTTCTTAATAAGCTTGTTTGCATCATTAAACGAATTTATTTCCTGCTGTATTTCATCAAGGTTAAATTCGTTTTCCATTTGCGAGAATGTTTTCTCTGCTTGGCATTGATATGTTTTCTGTCCAAACGAAAACTCGTCACATTCCTTAAGAAGATTTGCTCTTTGAATTTCTGTCGGATCAACATTCATTGCTTGTGCGGCTTTATAAATTGCTGATTCAAAAACAAAAATTCCTTGCGGTCCGCCAAAACCACGGAAAGCCGTAAACGGAACAAGATTTGTTTTACAGCAAAGTGCTGTTGCTTTAACATTTGGCACATAATAGGAATTAGTGCAATGGAAAAGCGTCCTATCGAGAATTGCCGGAGAAAGATCTGCAACAGCGCCGGCGTTTTGATAAAACGTAGCTTCGTATGCTAATATTTTTCCTTCTTTGCTCAATCCAATTTTATAATCACTAGAATAAGGATGCCGTTTTCCGGTAATACGAATATCGTCTTGTCGATTGAGAACAAGCTTTACCGGTCTTTGCAGTTTATATGCTGCCAGCGATGCAATACAAGCCCAAGCTGTAGCTTGATCTTCCTTTCCGCCAAAACCTCCGCCTAAGCGTTGAACATCAACTTCAATTTTGTTCATCGGTAAACCGAGCACGCGGGATATCATTCTCTGCACATTTGTAGGTCCTTGTGTTGCAGAGGAAACTTTTATACCGCCATTTTCGGTAGGAAGTGCAACTGCGCCTTGTGTTTCAAGGTAAAGATGCTCTTGTCCACCGCTGTCAACTCTTCCTTCAACAATTATATCACACTCACTCCAAGCTTTATCAACGTTGCCCAACTCAAATTTTCTTGGTGGAATAATAAGCTGATTTTTTTCTGCGGCTTCACGCGGGTCCAAAACCGGTTTCAGTTTTTCATAGATAACACTTATTTTTTTTGAAGCTTCTTTAGCATGCAAGTATGTATCTGCAGCAATAATGGCAATTGGATGACCGATAAAATGCACTTCGGCTTCGGCAAAAAGATTTTCATCAAGTATGATTCCGCCAATCTGGTTTACACCGGGAATATCTTTTGCAGAAAAAACTCCGGCTACACCTTTCGATTGAAACGCTTTGGTAAAATCAATCTCTAATATTTTCCCATGTGCAATCGGCGAATAGTACACATATCCAGTTAAAGTTCCTTCCGGTACTCGCAAGTCATCAACAAATAAAGATTCTCCCTTAACATGGCGAATTGAATCGTAATTTTTCATATCAATTCCTCCACGTTTATTCTATCCGGAAAGAGCATTATGAAGTGAGAATAGATCAGCTGGCGTAACAGTAATCTTTTATACTCGGCTGTACCTCTAGCATCACTTATGGGAGAAACCTCTTCCATCGCAATCTGCGCGCACGATTTAACAACGTCAGTTGTTATTTCTTTATTAACAACATAACTGCAAGCTCTAGACAAGAAAAATGGGATTGGCGCAACACCGCCGGCAGAAATTCCAATTGATTCAACAATACCTTTTTTTGTTGTTAAAGCTATTGTTGAATTCACACTTGCGATATCAAGGTACGTTCTTTTCGAAACCTTTTCATAATTGAACAAGAAATTCTTTGGCGGTAAAGGAAACGAAATGCTTTCAACAACTTCATTTTTCTTTTTTGCTAAGGTTTTATATCCCAAATAAAATTTGTTTAGCGGTACAGCTCGTTTTTTGTTTCCGTCCAGATGAACAGTAGCTCCAATTGACAATAGAATATTTGACAGATCGCCAATTGGCGATGCATTTACTATGTTTCCGGCTACTGTTGCTCTATTGCGTATTGGAAGCGAACCGAATAATTCGAGCTGAGTTGTTAACGACGGGAAATATTTCTTAAATATTTTTGATTCGAGAACTTGCTGGATTGTTGCCGCTCCGCCAATAACAATTTCACCTTTTTTCAATACTATTTCGGAACCAACTTTTTTATCGGAGACAAATTCACTCTCGGTTTGAACCAAATCCTCCCATCTTTGAACATATAGATCAGTTCCACCACCGACTAAATAATTTGCGCTCTTCTTTTTTGGTAATTGTTTCTTGATAAGCTTCAGTTGTCTTGTAATATCAGCGAAATAGCTAGGGACAAAATGTGCATCTATTAATTTTTTATATAAGTCTTTTACTGTATTCACATCATTGAAAGCTATAATCGATTTTTCTACTGCGCGCACAATCCCCGCATAACCAGTACAGCGGCAAATGTTTCCGCCTAGTGAATTCACAGCATCAGTTACATTTGGCTTCGATGAATTAAGAAAGTAATTCGTAATCGAAACAATAAAGCCCGGAGTACAAAATCCGCATTGTGTTCCTCCCTCATCTACTATTGCTTGCTGAATTGGAGAAAGCTCATCGCCATTACTTGATTGACTGGAAATTCCTTCAACCGTCACAACATGCTTGCCGGAAACATTTTCAAGTGGCATCAGACATGAGTTAATAGATTTATATATTACTTTAGATTTAACGAGCGTTCCAATCAGAACTGTACAAGCGCCGCAATCGCCTTCGCGGCATCCTTCTTTCGTTCCAGTTAGATTTGATTCTCTTCGGATAAAATCGAGAAGAACGGTTGTAGGAGGAAAATCAGCAGTAATGTGTTTGTTATTGAGTACGAATTCGATCATTTTGACCTCGGTGGAATTTACGCTCCACGATCGGTTCAGCAATTATTAAGAACATCTATCTATGCAAAAATTAACGTTTTGGAATGCGGAAATCAAAAAGTTAATTTTGGGGCAACTCAACCAGATATTATGATTACTGAAAATTCTTGGAAGAAAAATTTATATGCACTATTTATCAGCCAGTTCTTTTATAGAGCCGGAACAAGAAGTATAATTCCATTCCTTCCCCTTTTCGTAAATGAATTGGGAAGTGCAAATGTTGAATCAACTTCTCTCTGGAGCGGATGGATTTTTGCAGCTCCATTTATTGTTTCTTTTCTTACAACTCCAATTTGGGGCAGTATTGGCGATAAATATGGAAGAAAACTTACCGCACTATTAGCTCTATTCGGATTTGTTATAGCTCAATTTTCTATGAGCTTAGCTTCTTCATTAACAACTTTGCTAATAGCGGCATCAATTCAAGAATTACTTGGAGGAGCTTATCCGGCTGCGGTATCGCTGGTAGCTGCAAATTCACCAAAAGAGAAAACAACTGATGCATTAAGCTATCTTCAATTAGCGAATGCTCTAGGAAATATTTCTGGCCCGGTAATGGGAGGAATACTAGCTGATATTTTTGGATTTAGCACAGTATTTGTAATTGTTGCAATTATAGTAGCTGTTACCTCTCTTCCAATTATATTTTTTGTAAAAGAGGAAACCATTGCTAAGGCAACTAAACTCTACTCTATTCTTGATAATCTAAAATATTTTACGGCTAAGAAAGGATTGGTGGGTTGCGGAATTTTGTTGTTGGCATACACATTGAGTGTAACAATGATGAGACCAAGTTTTACATTATACATCCAAGATAGTTTTAGCGGACTTTCGAAACCTTCTACTACTGCCGGAATATTATTTAGTCTATTTGGTTCAGCCGGTGCTGCTTCTGTAGCTTTACTCCCTCTGATCGGGAAAACAATTTCTTCTAAAATAAAATTGACTGGTGCGATCATAATATCCGCTTTGATGTTTTTCGCTCTAACTTGGCTCAAAGATATTTATTCGTTCGCACTGGTTTTGATCATACTTGGTTTTGCACTTGGTGTTGTTTTACCTTTGATTTATTCTCTAATGAGTGACGAAACTGAGCAAAACCGAAAAGCCGGCGTTATGGGAATTGGCTCCAGTTTCCAGATGACCGGCAATCTAGTTGGTCCTATTACTGCCGGATATATTGTAACTCTTTTCGGTCTTTATTTTTCTTTTATTGCAAGCGGGATTATCTTAGCCCTTGTAATTCTCCTCTACTTTTTTTGGATTAGTCATGATTAAGCAGTTAATAAAAAAGATTATTAAGAATGAAAGCACACAAGATTCGTTGCGCTTAATCTACAACAGCACAAAAACTTTGTCTGCAGACTTGCTTCATGATGAAACTAAATTCAGATCGAAAGGCTTGCCGGATGGTTTTCCCTATCCTCCGTCAAAGCTGATCTTTACAATAATTGCAATTCCTTGGGTCAGCGAGTTTTACAAGTCCGGTAAAATTATTTTTGACGATATGAGCGCCATGTTTGCAAAACATAAAATCGCATTGACGGATGGCGCCAACATTTTGGATTTCGGCTGCGGCTGCGGAAGAATAATCCGCCACTTCGCATCTCAAAAAAAGTATCATCTATTCGGTTCAGATTTAAATCCGGAATTAATTTCTTGGTGCGATAAAAATTTAGCTTTCGGGAAATTTTCCACCAACGATTTAATACCGCCACTTAAGTATGCAGATAATTTTTTCAATTTGATATATGCTCGCTCGGTATTTACTCATCTTGGAAAAGAGCTTCAGCTTGAGTGGATTAATGAATTGAAACGAATTTTGAAACCGGGCGCCCTTCTTTACTTTACTACTCACGGAAATGTAACCATCGCTCCGCTCAGCAAAGCTGGACGAGACAAATACAATAATGATGAAATTGTTCTTCATAATTCCTTTGGCGAAGGCGATAATAAATACAGCAGCTATCAATCATTCAAGTGGACGACTGAACATCTGCTTGATGGTTTTGAATTAGCCGGCTATCAGGAAGGAAGTTTGAATCAACATCAGCAGCAGGACGTATACATTTTTAGAAAGCTTTAGAAAAGACAATTGGTGTTATAAGAAAAATTTATCCGCTGAACTTTCGTAATTCATTACTTATATTTTAGCAACAAAAAGTTGGCGTTTCAAAATGCTGACAGTTTTACAAATATTCTCACCAAGTTTCAAACTCTCATCTAAATCATTCTGGAGTATTCCATGAAAACATTAAAAATAATTTCTATAGTTTTCATTGTGTTCGGCTATTCAGAATTCTTCGCTCAAGCAGAAATTGATTATTCCGATCCCAAAGAAGTTGCCGAAAAATTTCTCGATTACTACTTCAAAGGGCAGTGGTTTGATGCGGCAAAATTCTGTGGAGCAGAAGACTGTCAAAAACAAATCGAAATTATGATGCAAAAGATGGCGCTCGATGATGTAACTATTGAAGAAGGGAAATGCAAAGCAGTGGTAGACAGCGTTATTACAGACGCTTCCAAAACCAAAGGCGTAATTTATTTTACAAAGACTTGTACAGGCGCTGAAAAACCGGAAAAGAAAAAACTAAATTGCATTAATGTAACCGGGAAATGGCTGGTTGACTATGTTTTCAAACGGGATAGGTATTTATAATATGAAACACATATATAAATTAATCTTGTTGATTGCATTTCTGTCAACAGTAGTTTTCTTTAGCTGCAAAGACGAAATCACATTTTCGGAAGTGAGTGCAAATATTTTCCAGGATGGGAAATGCCGTGGATCAGCTTTATCTAAAAGCAGCGCAGCAGATTCTTGTTTTAGTTATACATTCTCAAACACTCTTATTATTGATTTTTGCGTAATTGGTAACTGCTGCCCAGATTCAAATAGGTTTACAAGTAGTTACTCGGTTACCGATAGTGAAATTGTCATTAGGATCAAAGACGTTGCACCAAATCTTTGCAAGTGCATATGCAAGTATATGATGCATGCTGAAATTGCAGAACTAAGAAATGATCATTATACAATAAAGTGTATCCAAGATTTCACTGATCACGATGAACAGCTTTACTTAAAAACCATAACAAGAAAATAGTTCTATAGAAAGCAATAATACGTATGAAAAAACTTAACTTTGAACATAACAGCGAGCCTTTGCTCTCTTCTCAGTTGTACGCAAAGCGAATCATAAATTATTTTTCGTTCGGCTCTATTATAATTTTTGTTTCGCTGATTATTGGGATTACAGGCTACCACTTCTTTGAAGGAATTGGCTGGATTGATTCCTTGCTCAACGCTTCAATGATTCTAGGGGGAATGGGACCAGTTACAGAATTAAAAACCGACGCCGGGAAAATATTTGCATCGTTCTATGCGCTTTTTTCCGGAATTGTTTTTTTGGTAACAGTTGGAATTATTTTTGCGCCGATGGTGCACCGCTTCTTGCATAAACTGCATCTCGATAAAAAACAAGTCAACAATTAGTTGGCTTGTTTAGTATTCGGGAACTATTTAGATTCGCTTCGCCTTTAATCATATAAAACCATTACAACTAATGAAAAACTACTCCATTTTACTTTTTTTCCTATTTATGTGCTTGCAAGTGAACCATACACTCGCCCAAAATGCAGAATCATCCATAAGCGGTTTTATTTATGATAAGGCTTCCGGTGAAGGATTAATAGGAGCCAATATTTATATAAAATCAATAAATCGAGGCGCGGTTACTAACATTACCGGGTATTACGTTATTCCCAAAATCCCTTCCGGAAAATATGAACTCAGAATAAGCTACGTCGGATATAAATCATTAACCGTTAATGTTTCCGTAAAGGCTGGCGAAGAAAAAGAATTTAATGTAAAACTTGAACTAGAAGACATACAAGGCGATGAAATTGTAATACGAGCCGATTCAACAAGAGTAATTGATAAACTTTTTAATAAGCCGGTTTCAAAAATAGATTTATCACCGGCACAAATTTCCAAAGTACCGCGTGTTATAGAGGCTGACCTTTTACGTACTCTTCAAACATTACCCGGAATCGTTCCCCTTTCCGATTTTTCTTCTGCAATTTATGTTCGCGGTGGAACTCCCGATCAAAATTTGTTTATGGTGGATGGCACAGATGTTTACAATCCGGAACATGCATTTGGTTTGTTCTCTACATTTAATACTGAAGCAATAAAAAAAGTAGAAGTCTACAAAGGTGGTTTTGGCGCAGAGTATGGGGGCAGGCTTTCGTCAGTTATCAACATCACTAATAAAGATGGAAACAGAAATAATTTTGAAGGACAGGCTCAAATGAGTTTGCTTTCGCTGAGCACAACTCTTTCCGGTCCGATTGGCGATATTGGTTCCATCTCCGGTTCAATTCGCCGAACTTACTTTGATCAGACTTTAGCTAAATGGGTGGACGAACTTCCGGATTATTATTTCATTGATGGAAACTTTAAAGCATATTTTGATTTAAGTCAATCAAACAAACTTAGCGTCAGTTTCTTCGGCAGCAACGATGATCTAAATTTTCTGCTTGATAAAAAACGCCCCGAATCGCTTGGCTTTGATTATGTATGGGGAAATCTAACCGGAAGCATTAACTGGCGTACTATTTTTTCACCAAATCTATTCGGAAATTTTTGGATTACAGCCAGCAAATTCAAATCGGACTTTAACTTCAGTGCTGTTGAAGTTAAAGAGATAAACGAAATAAACGATCTTACTATAAAAGGCGCTATCGAATATTTCTATAGCGATAACTTGAATTTTAAATTCGGTTTCGAGCAAAAGAATTTTTACGGCGGATTGAAGCAAGACTTTCCGAGCGGAAAAGTCGATGTGATGAGAACAAGAAAGTTATATTCGGTTTACGGATCTACTAGCTGGAAACCTTCTATTCTATGGGATATTGAGGCCGGGCTGCGCGCAGATTATCTTCATTCAGATAAAGATTTTAGAAATTTTGATCCTCGCTTTACAATTAAATACCGATTAAGTGAACAAGCCAATCTCAAATTTTCTTCCGGAATTTTTCATCAGTATGCAAACAGAATCCCAAGATTATTCTTTATCAGTATTTGGACTACAGCTGATAAATATGTATCCGGCTCATCATCAAACCATTTTATTCTAGGATATGAAAGAACCCTTGGCGATAATCTTGAGCTAGAGGTTGAAGCTTATTACAAAACTTACAAAGACATTTATTCCTACAATCAAACTTTTATTGCTGATGTTTCCCCCGAATCATATACTTCCGATAACTTGCCGATTTACAATAATCAGAAAGGATTATTTAACCGGGGCGATGGGAAATCATATGGAGTTGAATTTTTACTTAGAAAAGAATCGGGTGCAATTTCAGGCTGGATTTCTTATGCTTTCTCGAAAACACTCTTTACACTGGATGGAATCAATCAAGGAAATTCATTTGAGCCAAGGCACGATAGAACGCACGCCATTAACATAATTGCGAACGTTGATCTTAATAATTTCATGAGAGAAATTAGAGGCGAGAAATTGATTCATCCGGATAACCATTGGACACTAGGACTAAACTTTACTTTTCTTTCCGGTCAACCTATTACTCTTCCCGGATCGGTTTATTTGATGAATCAGCTTCCCGACTGGGAAACCAACAAAAACTCGATTGCACTGTATCCTTCAGATATTAACACTTACAATTTACCTTATTATTCGCGGTTCGATTTCAGCTTGACTTACGATATTAAGTATGACGGATGGAGCCTTTCTCCTTATCTGCAAGTATTTAATCTTTTCAGTAGAAAAAATGTTTGGTTCATTCAATATAAAAATGAAATAAAGAATGGAATGATAAAACAAGAGATTGAGAATCAGTATATGTTTCCAATACTCCCCAGCATTGGTATAACAGTAAAATTCTAAGGACTGATATGAAATTTGTATCGTTAAAAAACATTCTGCTAATTATTTCTTTTAGCTTTTTAATTTCTTGCGGCGAAAGTACAGTTGAACTTGAGCAGACTTACGAGCCCAAAATTGTTATGCAGGCAATCATTTATCCGGGACAACAAGTTTCGGGAATCAGCATATCAAGAAATATTCCCATAAACACTCAGCCAAACCCAAAAACACTTTTTATTACGGATGCCGATCTTAATATCACTGATCTTTCTACCGGAAAAGTCTACAAACTGAATTATAATCCATCCAAACTTTCTTACCAATATGATGGAAAGGATTGGATTGTGGATTATGACAGAAGCTATAAGCTCTCAATAACAGCAAAGATTGATGATGTATTGCTTACGGCATCTTCCATCACCAAAACCCCGGGGAAAGGATTCTCAATTGTAAAAGAAAACACAGTTAGCGGAGAAATAAAATACAAAGAGCAAGATGCTCTAGGCAGTGTTAAAGAAATTCCGCTAAAGCTAAATCTTTCTCCCGGCACTACTTACTATCCAATTTCTTTAGTTGCTTTGGATGCAAGCGACACTACCTTCATATACAACAACTCTTATGTAGAGGTTAAGCAAGAAGACGTAGTAAAGAATTTGGACAGATATAAATTTATTCAAAGACAAATTCAGAATGTCAATCCAAGCGCAACCGATTTTGATTATGATATCAACTGGATTTCGATCTGGTTTTATAGTCGTTACAGAATGATTATTTATGCCGCCGATGAAAACTTTCGTACCTATAATTTAACCTACCGGGGAGTTCAAGAGTTTGACGGCAATTTTCATGAACCCAAAATTAATATTGTTGGAGATGCAATCGGTGTTTTCGGTTCTATGATTGCAGATACTGTATATTTCAAAGTGAAGAAGTGAGTCTAACTTACTATCTTTCGTATAGAAACAAACTGTTATTGGCATGAAAACAATTAGTCTACTCGTTGTATTAGGTTTTGCAGCAATTTGGTTTGCATGCTCTAAAAAGAGCGAAACTGATTACGGGAAAGAAATCAAAATATACTTAATTGCACTGGATGCCTCTAAGCACCAAGGGAAAGTTATAGGATGCAACGATTTGCTTGTTGCAATTGAAAAGGACGTTAATGTTGAAAAGTCGCCTCTTGAATCAGCCATTACAGAATTGTTAAATACTAAGGACACTGAAGAATTAAAGAATTATGTTAAAGGTATTCAGCTTATGCTTTTTCAAGTAACAATGGCCGGCGGAGTTGCAGATGTTTATCTAAATGGCGAATTAACCATTAACGGAACTTGCGATATTCCCCGCATTCGTGAGCAGCTGAATGAAACGGCTAAGCAATTTACAGATTTGAATAAAGTGAATTTCTACTTAAACGCAAAGCCGCTCGAGTCTTACCTCAATGTAGCTCAACAAGGTTTCAAATGAATTGGTTCTACATTTTAATTGCTTCGATTTTTGAAATTAGCTGGGCTGTTGGATTAAAATATTCAGAGGGTTTTACTCAACTTCGTGCTTCTATCTTTACCGTAGTAGCAATGATTCTTAGTTATATCTTTCTATCTCTTGGTGTGAAGACTCTTCCTATTGGTACAGCTTATGCAGTTTGGACAGGCATTGGAGCTGTTGGTACCGCAATTTATGGAATGATTTATTTTAACGAACCGAGAGAAATGATTAGAGTGTTTTTCATTTTCTTAATTGTAATCGGAATTATTGGATTGCGATTAACCTACAAGACAAATTAATTTATGCGTAAACTTACTCACGACGAAATTTCTCAAAACAGAGCATCGTTAGATGAACTTGCTCATGTAAAAAAACTCCCGGTATATGTAATTCTTGACAGCATTCGAAGCAGTTATAATGTGGGATCAATTTTTCGTACTTCAGACGGTGCAATGATTGAAAAACTGTTTCTTTGCGGATATACGCCTTCTCCGCTAAAAAAAGAGGTTCTTAAAACCGCACTCGGTTCCGAAAAGAGTGTTGATTGGGAATATGTTAAGGATGCGAAAGAAGTTATTCTTAGACTAAAAGCTAAAGGCGCAAAGATAGCCGCGCTGGAATTAACCGAAAACAGTCTGCCACACTATAGTTTTCCACTAGAAAATTTTCCTATTGCATTAATTGTTGGCAATGAAATTACTGGTGTCTCCCAAGATTTACTCGATCTATGCGATTTCTCGCTAGAGATTCCCCAGTTTGGAACTAAGCAGTCGCTAAATGTTGCTGTTGCTTATGGAATTTCTATTTTCGACTTGCGGCGAATCTATGATCACAGCAATAGATAATTATCCGGCGTAAGTAAAATAACTTTCCCCATTGTCCTTGGTATGAATCAACAGAATGTTTGCCCTAACAAGTTTTATTAAAGTGCGAGACGCCCTTCTATCCGAAATATTAGCAAGCTTACCTAATTCTTTTACGGTAATTTTCTCATTCTTATCAAGAAAGACGAATACTGCTTTTTCACTTGAACCAACTTCATAATGCTCAAGCGATTTACCGCGCGCATTAGTCTGAAGTATCTTGATCATTTCTTTACTAGCCAGAACACTTTTATCATTAACGCGTACATAAACTGAAGCTGTATTTAAATCGAGGCTGGTTTTATAATCTTGAATTCTATGGGGCTTATTATTGGACTCTGGAATCTCGACAACTAGAATATCTTTCTTTTCAATATTCATACACTCGAGGTTGATATCAACTTTTGGTTCGCAATATTTTTCTGCTACTTCTCTAATTAAATCGTTATCCCCTTTTTCGCCGGCAATACCGTAGATTTTTCTATTATCATCAACGCCAATAAGAAGAAAGCCCCCGCGTGTATTCGCGAAGGCTATAATTTCTTTAGCTATTTTCTCGTGCGAAGAAAATCTCTGTTTGTATTCAACATTTAATCCCTCCCCACTATCAATCATTTCCAGAACTTTTTTGCGGGAAATCATTAATTTCTTTCGTGTTAATCTTTTATAACTTTTTTTGTTGAATCCGGTTCAGCCGATTTTTCTATCGGAACTACAACTGGTTTTGTCGGCTGAGCAGTTGAATCCTTTTTAACCTTGGGTAATACTGTTTTGGGAATTACCTTAATGGGAGATTCGTCACTAATAGTCGGCTGTTCAATTATTTTTTTAGTTGTATCTGAACCAGCCGGTTTTTCTAGTGGAACTACAACCGGTTTTGTCGGCTGAGCAGTTGAATCCTTCTTTGTCATTGGTAATACTGTTTTGGGCTTACTTCTAATAGGAACGTCGTCATTAATTAAAGGTTGTTCAATTACTTTTTTGGTAGTATCGGAATCAGCTTTCAATCTATCTAAATAAGATTGTTTCTTTCTGCTTTTATCTTCTTTTAGAACATTAGCCGTATCTAAAACAACCGAACTATCTTTTACAATCGGCGGTTGGCTTGCAGCATTTAATTCTTCAGCCTTTTTTTGCTCGGCTTTTAGTTTATCCTCTGCTTCCTTCTTCTTCAATTCTTCAGCTTTCCTTGCCTCTTCTTCAGCCTTTCTAATTTTCTCTTTCTCATTCTTATACTCTTCATACTTAGGAATTGCATATCTGGCAACCGGGTCAGTAGAAAAATCCTTTGCTAAAACTGAATAAGCAACAGCTGCAGAGTCATAGTTTTTTTGTTCCTCATAAATTAACCCGGCATAGTAGATGGATTTAGAAGCGAACTTAGATTTGGGAAAGCTTTTACTAATCGCTTTGAAACTATCGATGGCCTCGGAATAGTTTTTCTTATAGTAGAGTTCTTCCGCCTTCACATAAAGGGGTTCTGCGGGATCTTCCGATTTCGCCTCTACCTTTTTATCTTCTTTTTTTAGCAATCCTAACTTTTCGCCGGCAACTTGGAAGAGCTTATCCTTCGGATATTTGTCAAATATCTCTTTGTAGAGACTATCAGCTTTCAAAGTATCATTTTTGGTTTCGTAATAAGTAGCTAAAGAAAAGAGTGTCTGCGGAATTATAGTGCTGTCTGGGTAATTGGTCAAGATTCTGTTAAAATAAATGAAAGCAGAATCCACGTAATCCATTTCCGAAAAGAATAAACTTCCTTGGTTGAATAAGTTTTTGGCATAGATCGAGTTAATTGCTTTTTCATCCTCTTTCGGCATTTCCGGTTTTTTAGCTTTACCCAGCGCAATTAATAATTTAAGAGGATACGGTTCATTAATACCAAGACTTCTTTTCTTTTCAATTTCTTTTTGCTGATCCAGCCTTTTCTGTTGTATTTCTTGTTGCCGACGAGCAGCTTCTTGGCTTTCTTGAGAATTAGCAAGTTGCGAACCACTAGCTTTGTTTGCCTCTTCAATTCTCTTATTCTCTTCATCAAATTCAGTAAATGCCAATGCATAATCAATAGAATCTCTTTCGAATAATCTGCGGTCTTTAATGTAAGTCAACTTCTGGTTCAGATCATACATCTCATTTTTTAATTTGAAATAGCGATCGAAATTACCCGCACGTTCATTAGCTCTATCCTTTATTGGCTTAGTGGCTAGTGAAGAAACGGCTTTGGTATAATACTTATAAGAGCTATCGTAATCTCGAATCGCAAATTCATAGACTTCGCCAAGTTTCATACTTGCAATTCCCGAAGATGGAAGCATTTTATAAGTGGTATCAACATCTTTCAATAAATCAATAGCTTCTTCTGCACGACTGGTTTCAAAATATATCTGTGCAAGGTCAATATTAATTTCATCAAGATTATTTTTGAATTTGCCTTGGTCGCGCATCGTTGATAGCTCATCTTCACTTTGCTCAATCTTCGATAATTGTTTAAGCAATCTTGCGTGTTCTAATTTGCTTCGTAGTTCAACTTCTAGTATTGGACCGTAAGTCAGCACTGAAGCGTACGTATCAAGAGCATTTTGCTCATCGCTTAAACTCTGGTATATTTTACCAAGCTGATATGCAACAAGACCCTTCATCGCATCGTCATCCGATGAGGCAATAAACTCTTTGCATTCAATTACAGCTTTCGGTAATTCTTCTCGGAAGATTAAAAAAGAAATTTTAGTTATTACTGCATCGCTGAACAATTGTTCGTCATCATCTTCAAGGGCATTCTTTTTAACTTCCTCTAACTGATTCAGTCCTTCATCGAAATTGCGCAATTGCAAATTTGTTTTAGCTAGCCAAAGTTTGTTTTCATTTGTGTAATCAGTTTCTCCTAGTCCGGCTAGTTCTGTAAATTTTCTTTGAGCTTTGCTATACTCTTGCTGATAATACAAAGCCTTGCCAATCATAAATAAAGCATCCGGGAAGTATGATGATTCTTTTTCATATTGAAGAATCTTAGAACACTTCTCGATTACTTTTGTTAAGTCTTGATTAGCATTGCCGCTATACATACTTACACCGGCTTGGCTTGCTTGCTGCGAACCATACTGTGTAGTACCGTATTGAGTTCCGCCGCTCTGCATTCCGAGATTTGGATTATAGCCGGTGTTCTGTCCCGAGCGATATTGCGATGGCTGACCGCCTAATTGTTGATTCCCTTGCAAATCATCACGAAATGCAAACACATCAACTTTCTTTTTTTGGATATCTTCCTCTACTTGATCGAAGATAGTTTTGGCGTTGTAATAAGTATTAAAGTAGGTAGTAAAATTTCTGTAAACGCCGCAACCGGAGAATGCTATGGTTAAAAAGACAAAAGGAAGAAGCGCAAAGAGTTTTTTGCTTATTGAGTAAAACATTTTCAACTCTGTTTATTAGTAGATCGTAGAAATGTGTATGCGCTTAGCCTTATTTAGTGATTTGAGTAATTCTAAATACAACAAATTGTTTTATTAAGTACTATAAAAACATTTGGGCTAAAACCCAAGTTAAATAATCTTGTATTAACCCCACGCTTAAGCGTGGGGTTAAACAACTACAATATATTGGACTTTAGTCCTTACTTTTTAGATTTAAGTACATTCATAATTTTATAAAGCTGCTTCGCCGGATTCATCCGTTCTGATACGAATCGCGTCGGAAATTTCCGAAATAAAAATTTTACCGTCGCCAACTTGCCCGGTTTTTGCTGTCCTAAGAATAGCATCTAGAGCTTTCTCGGCTAATTTATCTTCAACAACAATTTCTATTTTTAACTTGGGAACGAACTCAATTTGATATTCGCTTCCACGGTATGTTTCTTTATGTCCCTTCTGTCTGCCGTAACCGCGGACTTCGGTAATTGTCATTCCTCGGATTCCCTCTTCCAGCAAAGCTTCTTTTACATCATCCAACTTAAAGGGACGAATAATAGCTTCTATTTTTTTCATTCAAACCTCTTATGCAGTAAGACCATGGCAATTTTTGAATTTCTTCCCGCTTCCGCAAGGGCAAGGCTCATTTCTTCCGGTTTTTTCTTCAACGCGGATAGGCTTGTGCTTTCCAGCTTCCAAACCTTCCGCCGGCTGATTTCGTAATCCTAAATTATCTGCAGAATCTTTTATCGTCCTCATTCTTGTCGTTGGCGCGGCTTTTCTGTTTTGGACTTCGGCCGGAGCTTGCGGCCAAAACTTAAAACAGAAAGAAACAACTTCATTTCTTAATTCACCAAGTAAAGTAACGAACAAAGTATACGCTTCTCCCTTGTATTCAAGCAACGGGTCTTTTTGTCCATAAGCACGTAATCCAATTCCCTCTTTAAGATCATCCATTTCACGAAGATGTTCGCGCCACTTATTATCAATTACATTAAGAACTGCATACTGTTCTAAGCGGGACATTAAATCGCTGCCCAGCATTTCTTCCTTGCGTTTATAAAAATCCGTAGCAGCTTCAATTATTTTTTCTTTAACACCATCTTTACCTAAATCTTGCCAAACCTTTGGCTCAATTTTGAAATCTACAAGTAAATGCTGAAGGATGGTTTCGCGAAGCTGATCTATTTCAGCCGCCTCGTAATGCTTTTCAACAAGGTCATCAATATACTCTTCCAGATAATCTAAAACTTCGGCTCTTAATCTTTCACCTTCAAGTGCTTGTTTTCTTCTTACATAAATAACTTCGCGCTGCTGATTCATTACGTTATCATATTCAAGCAGACGTTTACGAATTGCAAAGTTGTTCTCTTCAACTTTCTTTTGCGCACGCTCAACAGATTTTGTTATAAGCGAATGTTCAATGGCTTCCCCTTCTTCCATTCCAACCTTACTCATAACATTTGTAATTCTATCGCTGCCGAACAAACGCATCAAATCATCTTCAAGTGATATGTAAAACTTTGTTGTACCCGGGTCGCCTTGACGGCCGGCTCGTCCGCGGAGCTGTCTATCAATACGTCTTGCTTCATGCCGCTCGGTTCCAAGAATATAAAGACCGCCGGCACTAACAACACCGGCACCAAGTTTAATATCTGTACCACGGCCAGCCATGTTAGTTGCAATTGTAACCGCGCCCGGTTGTCCGGCAAAAGCAACAACTTCAGCTTCACGCTGATGCTGCTTAGCATTAAGAACATTATGCTGAACACCTTGACGCTTGAGCATACGGCTTAATGTTTCGGAAACTTCTACGCTCGTTGTTCCCACTAGAACCGGTCTGCGCTGCTCTTTTAACTCTTTAATCTTTTCTATAATTGCGTTATACTTTTCCCGTTTGGTTTTGTATATAGCATCATCTTCATCGCTACGTGTAATTGGTTTATTGGTTGGAATAACCACAACTTCCAACTTATAAATTTCGAAAAACTCACCTTCTTCAGTTTCCGCAGTTCCGGTCATACCCGCAAGTTTTCTATACAAGCGGAAATAATTTTGTAGTGTAATTGTTGCAAGCGTCTGCGTATCACGTTCAACGTGAACATTTTCTTTAGCTTCAATAGCTTGATGTAACCCATCGGAATATCTTCTTCCCGGAAGCACACGGCCGGTAAACTCATCAACGATTGCAATCTTGCCTTCTTCGGTAATTACATATTCATCATCTTTTTCGAAAAGCGTATATGCTTTTAAAAGCTGGTTAATTGTATGAATAACATCGGAACGCTCGGAATAAAGATGATAAAGCTCATCCTTCTTCTTGATTCGATCCTCAACTGCAATCGATGCATCGGTTTCAATCTTGCTTATTTCTAAACCTAAATCCGGAATAACAAAGAACTGTTTCCCCTCTTTAGAACCAACAGCTAATTCTTCTCTTCCTTTTTCTGTTAAATCAATTTGATTTTGTCTTTCTTCAATTGCATAGTAAAGCTCTTCATCAATCTCCGGCATACGTTTGGAGTTTTCACGCAAGAATTCCATTTCCGTAGAGTTGAGCAATTTTTTGAATTCCGCTTCGGCTAAAATTTTCATCAATGGCTTGCTCTTCGGAAAACCGCGCTGGGCGCGCAGCAAACAAACACCGGCTTTCTCTCTATCCTTCGGGTCGCCGCTTTGAAGAAGTGTTTCAGCTTCTTTAACTATACCGGCAACAAGATTAGCTTGCTTGCGGAACATTCTTTCAACACGCGGTTTCATTTCATCAAACTTGTGTTCAACTTTATCAACCGGACCGGAAATAATGAGAGGCGTTCTGGCTTCATCCACAAGTACCGAATCCACTTCATCCACTATTGCAAAATTGTGTCCGCGCTGAACACACAATTCTTTTGCGCTTGCCATGTTATCGCGTAAATAATCAAAACCAAATTCGTTGTTTGTTCCGTATGTAATATCGCAATTGTACTGCGAAATTCTTTCTTCGGGATCCATCGTATTTATGATACAGCCTACAGTCAATCCGTGGAATTTATAAACTTCTCCCATCCACTCGCTGTCACGTTTGGCAAGGTAATCGTTAACAGTAACAAGATGAACACCTCGGCCGGTTAATGCATTAAGATAAACCGGAAGAGTTGCAACAAGAGTTTTTCCTTCACCGGTAGCCATTTCAGCAATTTTGCCGGAGTGAAGCACCATACCGCCAATTAACTGAACATCGTAAGGAACCATTTCCCAAGTAGTTTTTGTACCGGCAACGTCCCATGCTCTGCCTACAAGGCGGCGGCATGTGTCTTTAACAACCGCAAAAGCTTCCGGAAGAATTTCGGTTAATACTTCTTCATACCTTTCGGTTAACTGATCTTCATACCCTTCAATTTCATCATGCAGCTTATGTTTTTCTTCCGAAGATTGAACATTAGCAAGCTGAGCTCTTAATTCTTCCAGCGGTGTTATAATATCTTTTGTAGCTTCTGCAATTCTAATTTTGAATTCAGCAGTCTTTGCGCGAAGCTCATCATCACTTAGTGATTGTAATTTTTCAAATTCTTGATTTATCTGATCTACAATTGGCCATAATTCTTTTGTAGCTTTTACGTTTTTGTCGCCAAAAATCTTTTTCAACAACGAATCGAACATCAATTTCTCCTCTGTTTTTGCTCTCCCTTATTTTTGTTTTGAGAGCAAAGAAATACTTCACTTTTAAGCCTATTTATTGCAGAAATCCCGAAAAGTGGGTCGGGTTCTTTCATTTTGCGGGCTAAAGTTAAATAAAGCGGGTCTGAAATACAATGAAACCGAAACCACACCAAATTACTTAAACACGCAAAAGATTGTAAAATCAAAGCGAAATTGAGTTCCAGCAAATGGAGAGAATTTTCTACATGAAAATCTGTCATTCTAAGGGAGTTCCGATAATGTATTTAGTCTGGTATCGGAACGACCGAAGAATCTCTATTCTATTAGAGATTCTTCGCTTCGTTCAGAACAAGCAAATCATTACTCAATATTCATATCAAAGAAAGTCCGGTTAATCTGGCCTTCTTTTAAATATGTCTTTCCGTCCGGAAGAATTAAAATATTTGTGGGATAGCTGACTATCTTAAATCCAGTTTCTAATTCTTTACTAAGCACAGTTTGATCCCAAAAAATCTTTTCCTTTTCAATATAATTCTTGGCTCTTTCGAAATTTGACGGTCTTAAAAAGCTTAGAAAGAAGACTTTACCCTTCAATTGTTCATAGGCAAACTTCAATTCGGGTATTTCATCGAGGCAAGGTTTACACCACTCACCCCAAAAATTTAGCAATATATATTTGCCCTTTAGAGAATCCACACTTACTGTTTTTCCTTGAATTGTTGTAAACGACGAGTTCCAAAATTCTTGGCTAATAGAGTTTCTATCTTGAGATAGTGATTTAACCTTCTGAATGTATTCGAGATAATAGTTCGTAGCTTTTTTAGAGGTTTTAGACATTGTTAATTTATTACCATACTTGTCAACATCATCTAATTGATAATTATCATTTCCAATACGCAAAACATCGTTTAGCTTAAATACTTGAGTTCCTTCGGAATAAGCCAATTTTCCATCTTCATTTAGATCAATAATTAACACATCTTTTTCATCATTAAACAATCCGTTATTAGTTACATCATGCAAACCAATTGTATACGTTTTGCTATCTAATTTCAGAATTCCAATTCTTAATCCGAGTCTATCATCGAAATAAAAGGTGCCTTTCTCACCTTTGTATTCTAAATAACCTGCCGACATTGCGAAAATTTTTGCGAATTTCGGGTTGAGATTGCCTTGATTATCTACATAGTATGCTTTCAGAGAATCTTGTATCTCTGGCGTTCTAAAAATCTCTAACCTCGCAATTTGATTTCGATCACTTTCTGATTGAATGTTCAATTGTTTTTTATTTTCCGCGTAAGTGAAAACAATTGGATCTCCGTCATTGGTTAAATCTTCATCATTATTTTTGTCAACATAAAGGATATCATCTTTTCCCGCTTTAACTACCATTACTGAAATATTTTGGTCATTATTGGTTTCCCAGCTGTAGAATAATGTAAAGAATTTCTTCATTTCAGAATCTACTTTTGGTAAAATCAATTTTTCTTTGGGTTCATCCGTAAAAATTTCAATATGCTGACCGCTATCTGCAATGTGATCTAAGCTGTCAAGTGAAACCTTAAACTGTTGTGAAAAAGTAACGGAAGAAATAAATAAACAAACGATTGCTACATATTTCATTTTACCACCTAGTTATTTTGAGGTATGGTAAAGATTTGGCATACAGCCCCATTTAATTTGGCAACTGCAACTTGTAAATCGACTAATTTAAAAGCAACACCTTTTTTACTCTACTGTTTTTAGTGAACAAATCAGAAGAAGAATTTTTTACAACAAAGTTCTTTTAATTTCCTTTTATACTAAGAATTCTAACAACCTCGTCCTCACTTGGCAAATTATTGAGTAGACTTTTGAGAATTTTTCCATCGCGGCCAATTACGTAATACTTGGGTAGTGATTCGGACATATATGTTGTAATTGTCTTTTCGTCTACAACGCAAATTGGAAATTTGATATTCCTATTTTCAAACAAGTACCTTTCTACCGCGTCCTCATTATAATCACTATGATGAACTCCAAGAACGACAAGGTCTTTATCGGCATATTTTGCTTGAAAGGTTTCTAATTTTTGCATTGAAGGCAAACAATAGCTGCACCAAGTTGCCCAAAAGTAGAGAATAACAATTTTCCCTTTCAATTCACTCAATGAACTAAACTGTGGTGAGTTATACCATTTCTGCACACCTAATTCGGGTGACACTTTATTAGTTAATAACTTGTTAGCCTCTAAAAATTTTCCAGAATACTCTTTTGGAACTTGCTCAGCATAAAGCATATTTGCGTCCCAATAGAAATGATTGTTACCTAAAGAATTAAATCCTTCCGAAGCAACGTAAGGATTGTCTGCTTCTTGTAAATTGTGTTGCATCCTAATTAAACCAACTACATTCTTCTTTTCTTCTTTACCAATCGAGATATATCGCCATCCATCTTTTTCATAAGATCTAACTCTTTGCTCTCCGTTCCCGGATATATTTTTACCGATAGTTACATTGTATTTGGAGGGGTCAAAGAATGCTTCCGGTTCATCCAAACAATATTCTTGTATTCCTTTCAGTATCTCAAAAGGAAAGAAGTCCATCCGGACTATATTGGTTGAAAGAAAATATCTTCCGTCACTACTATAGATTTTTATCTTATAACCGTCGCTATCAACTTTAGGTGGATTCTTTTCATCGTATTTATAAACAACCACACGCCAAATCAATTCGTTATCTTTATCACTTCTTTCTGCATTAACCCAACCGTTCTCAATCCATACCTTAATCTTGCTACTATCCACCATGATATAACTGTTTAGTTCAATCTTATTTTTCAGTTCTACTTCTGTTTTACTTAGTAGCTTTGTTTGCGCTAAGCTATTAGTTATGAGCAGAAACCACATCGTAAGAGTTACAACTAATGTTTTCATTATGGTACTCCCAAAAGATGTTATTTTACTTTTTCAACTATCCTTTCCAAATCTTCCGCAATTGTTGGTCCGCCATAGCCGCTTTCTTTGTAGACAATTTCTCCGCCTCTGTTGATTACTAATGTTTGCGGAGTGCCAAATAACTTGTAAGCAGACACAACTTTATTCTCCGGGTCAAGCAGTACCGGAAAAGTAAATTTGTGCTCCTTCATATAATCCTTAATATTGCTTTCCTTGGCATCGCTTGGTGGATTTGTATTTATCGTTAGAAAAACAAAACTCGTATCGTTCTTATGCTTTTCATAAAAGGGCTGAAGCTTTTCAAAAGATTTGAGACACCAGCCGCAGTATGTATCCCAAAACTCCAGTATCACAATTTTCCTCTTTAGCGCAGAAAGTGAAACCAAACTGCCGTTAAGTTCAGATAATCTAAAATCTTTTGCGCTTTCCGGTTTTGTAAGAAAATTTGAAGCAATTTCTTTTTCTCTTGTTTCTGCAAAGTTTGTTTTATGTTTTTTTATAATCTCTTCTGCTTCTTTTTCTTTTTCCGGTGTATCAGCGGCATTGCGTAACACTTTAATGAACATGTCTTTGTAATAAGAAGCTAGGTTAAGTGCCTTTTTTGCTTCTTCGAATGCTTGAGCTTTTTTATTCAGAGAAAGGAGTAAAGAATAATATGATTGATCTGGATTAGAATAGAAATCATTTCCAAGAATTCTTTTTGCTTTCTCATAATAGGCTAGTGCAGAATCGTTTTGCTGAATACTCTGAAACGCAAAACCAAGTGAAAAATTTGCTAGCCCCAAGCTATTTTTTCGTTGAGAATACCAACCACTTGGTATTTCATATCGATCTCTTTCTGTCACTTTAGCGTTTTGATAGCCTTTAATTCCAAACTTCGCCATCGAAATAGCGATTCTAATAATATTTTTTTGTTTTCCATCCTCCTCCTTAAGAGGAAGTCTTGTACTGAGTTCAAAATTTGGCGAATATTTATTAATTCTTGAGTAATCATAAGCAATCCTACTAGAGGCCGAAATAATTTCTCTCCAATCTGGTTTTTCCCATTCCTTAAGAAAGTCAACTGCTCTCTCATAATACTTTGCACGTATTAGGTTCTGAAAATAATCTCTTTGCAGAATATCGAATGCCTTTGTACCCTCGGATTCTTTTACCAATTGGTAAAATTTTTCCAGCTTATTCTTATCAGCTTTATTAAAAAATATCTTGCCTCTCTCTGCATAAATTGCAGCCGGATTTTTTGGATCAAGCTCTTTAATTCTTTTTAATACTTTATTCTCGTTGACTGCATCTTTTGTAGTAACATACTGTGAATAAATTGCTTCGAGCAATTTTATGTTATCGGGAAACTTTTGAAACAGCGAATCAGTTTCTCTTTTGACTTTTACTTGTTCACTTGGCATCCTTCTTAAAAACCATGTATTAATTAAATTGATCGGGTCATCCGGAAATCTTTCAAATTCTTTTTTCATTCCATCTGCATACTTGTTCATATCCTGCATTCGTTGAAATGGACTAATTACCAAATATCCTCTTGCATAAGCGCTGTAAGCACCTTTAACCGGATTTCCATCATTGCCATAAACAAGCAAGTCCCAAGCTTTTTCATCATTGCAGTCAACTTTTGAAAAACTGGTTGATGCAAACTGGATTGCCATTGCCGCCGCTTCTTCGTTTGTTAAAACAAATTCCGTTGTCCAAAAGGAACCATTTTTATTCATTAAATATTCTTCTGTAATTGAACCGCCATCTTTATATATGAACATTACATCCATATAAAGCGAGTCCAATCCAATTACCGGAGATTTTTCTCCCGGCATGAATATTACTTTTATCTTATCTCCATGCTTTGGCTTATCCGGAGAAAAGATTGCTTTGGAACCGGAACCAGCTTCAGAGTTTTTATAATAAGATGGTTTTGCATAATTGCTGACTGTAAGAAATTGTAGAGCCACAAAGAATAAAAGAAAAACAACTCGAATTGTTTTCATGGATATACCCGCCTAGAATACTGAAATGATTGTACAACTTTGCCCCATAAAAAAGAGCCCGCCAATTATTTATTTATAATCTAAATTAATTCACTATAAATTTGCAAGGGAATTATATATCGCAAATTTTGCAAAAGAAGCGCCTTTCCAAATATGTAATGATGCGATTTACATTCTCTTAAACTATTTTAGCCACGGAAACTTGGGAATTATTTGGCATTGCAGAACTTTCACTTCTCGGATTCGTTTATCAAAAGGTTAGTAGAGCTTTCGGAAGGATTGCTCTCCTCCGATTTATTTGAAAATGTGGTTTCTCATCTGGAAGCAGAAGCCGCCAAATATTATTTCAATTCTTCATCCGAAGCAAACCTTCTCCGTATCTTCTCTGCTATTTATGATAAATCTTTCTTTTTCCGTGAACTTCCAAAGCTTCCCCATCATGGAGAAATTGTTGTTTCCATCGCGGCTAGCTCAAATTATCTAACCGATATAGTAGTTCGTAATCCAGAATATATGTATCAACTATTCGATCAAGATTATCTTTCTAGAGAAATTCGGTTAGAAGAAATCGAAAAGGAAGTTGGCGAAGGTGTTAGAAAATTTAAGTCGCTCCACTCACGGCTTACTTTTTTGCGTCAGTATAAAAAGAGAATTATGCTCAAAATCGGCGCCAGCGATATTCTCCATTTTGACGAACTGCTCAGCACAACCAGACAGCTATCATATCTAGCAAAGGTTTTGAACGACAACTTATTTCAAATCTGTTACGAAGATGTTCTCGCTAAATATAATATTCCAAGGCCCATTAATAAATTCAGTCTATGTTCACTCGGCAAACTTGGCGGCGGTGAACTAAACTATAGCAGCGATGTTGACTTAATTTTATTCTACGATACCAATTCATCAATTGATTCAATCAAAAAAGATTTTCACGAAATACTTTCTGAAACTGTTCAGCTTTATTCGAAATCATCTACCGAAATTACACCAAACGGTTACATCTTCCGTGTGGATTTCCGCTTGCGTCCCGATGGCAAATATTCTCCTCTCTGCAAGGCGATGAACGATTACATCCGCTATTACGAAGCGCGCGGCGAAGATTGGGAACGGCAAATGCTAATTAAGCTGGATTTCATTGGCGGCGACAGAGAACTCTACAATCAATTTGTTTCTTTTGTAATTCCTTATGTTTATCACGTTTCATATTCTTCATCAATCAAAGCAAAAATTAAAACGATGAAGCAGAATATTGAGCGGCAGCATAACGTTAAGGAAGATGTTAAAACTTTTCCGGGCGGTATACGCGATATAGAATTTTCGATTCAAGCTTTGCAGCTTTTGAACGGGGGCAAGTTTCCCGAACTACGGACCGGCAACAGTCTAATTGCTCTTGAAGGATTACTCAAGCGAGAATTACTCAGCAAGAAAGAAAAAGAACTGCTTGCCGAGGCTTATACATTTTACAGAAGAATTGAACACTTCCTACAATTGATGAATGATATGCAGACTCATCAGATACCGGATGATGATGCAATTCTTAATAAACTCGCAGTATATCTACAGATTGATTCCAAAGAAATTTTTAAGAAAAGGTTAGAGGCTTACCGCAAAGCAGTGCGTGAGATTTATAATAAGATTCTGAATACTGACATAAATAATCCCCAGGAAGTAAAACAGAAAATACTTTTTAGGGAAACATCAAAAGCTGAAAAGAATTTGCAGTTTCTAAGAAGCGGACAGGGAATAATAGAGAGAAAGGAATTCGATTCACGGACTATTCAGTTGTTTAATTCAATTGAACCAACGTTAATCGAATACTTAAAAGTTTCCACCGATCCCGATCGTGTTGTTGATAATTTTACCCGTGTAATCCGCTCTACAAAATTTCCTTCAATCTGGTATGGTGAGTTTACCAATCATAAATTTTTCAATAGCTTTTTGCGTCTATGCGAATACTCTCAGAAAACAATTGATGTTTTATCAAACTCCAACCGGCTGGAGGACTTTTTCATTTCGCGCAGAATCTTTGTAAAAGATTTGAGTAACGATTTCTCCTACTTAACTACAGATCATGTTTTACTTGCTCTTTCGGCACAGCTTACACTCGGATTAATCAAGCAGCCAAAAGCTGCTGAAATACTTTCTTCCTACTTCTCATTTCAAATAAGCGAAATCTTGAAGAAGCAGAATCTTAGCTATAATTATTTTGTTGCGGCGCTTGGCAGCTTTGGTTCTTCCAACATGAATTTTGCCTCCGATATAGATTTGATTGTTGTTGTTGAAGAAATCGAAGCGGATGAAATGGTTCAGTCCCACTTTCAAGAATTTCTAGGCAAAGCAAAGGAAAAGTTCAAACCGTTCGATGTAGATTTCAGACTGAGACCGGAGGGTAAAAAATCTCCGATTGTATGGGATATAAAAAACTATGATGCCTATCTTGCAAACCGAGCACGCATCTGGGAATTTCAATCGCTGACAAAACTAAAATTTATTTACGGAAGCGAAGAACTCTTCAAGAAGTTTTCCAAATCTATTGTAAAACATTCTAAACGTTTTACTGCTCAAGAGATAAAATCGGAAATCAGAAAGATGCACGCTTCTGTTTTGCAGCAATCAGCAAACAGCTTAAACACCGGATTGAATATAAAGAAGGATCGGGGCGGTCTCTTTACACTAGACTTTATTATACAGACTTGTGTTCTGCTCAATCCAAAGCTATTAAGCAAATTAATGGGTAAAAATTATTCAAAAGTATTTTCATCGCTTAAGAATGCTTACGATGAAGGCTTGACGGAGCAGTTAAGAAGTAGTTTTGTCCGACTGAAAGAAATTGAACTTGCCGTACAAAACGTTTTTAATACTTCCACTGTTTCCTTTTCCGGTACAAAGGAAAAGAAACTTCTAATTGCGAACTACTTAAAGTCTACTTCGCCGGAAGCTCTTGAAAATGAGATTAAGCAAATATTAAAATTAAACACGCAATTGTTTGATAAGTTTCTCGGAGATTGAAATTGGATTTTCTCAAAAAATATTATGCATTCATATCTGCGCTTATTGTTTTTATTGTTTACTTATTTACACTTGCCCCAAGCGTAATTCAGATTGATTCCGGAGAGCTTGCGACAGTTCAGTCAACTCTGGGCATTGCGCATCCAACCGGCTATCCCCTATTTACAATTATCGGCTATCTGTTTCTAAAACTCCCTCTGCCATTTACAAAAATCTATCAAGCAAATCTTC